>Ga0129333_10000655_pt1 | contig 29431 bp, 33 predicted proteins | sample CPB6_08_DNA_FD_94474 | JGI IMG/M metagenome (GOLD analysis project Ga0129333, IMG submission 94474) | Freshwater to marine salinity gradient microbial communities from Chesapeake Bay, USA - CPBay_Sum_0.6_0.8_DNA | ecosystem: Environmental > Aquatic > Marine > Coastal | place: USA: Chesapeake... | reverse complement strand
TTCAGTGATGTAATTAGTTCTTTTCCTTCTTTCGTATAACTACGCCAAGTTTTCCAGCGAGTTTCTTCCACACGGAATGTATCATCAATCCAGTCAACTTCAGCTATTTCGGGGTGCTCGTTTTGGGGGTTCATTCAAATTCTCCAGTGCGGTTTTTGATTGTGCCTGAGCGATATACGCCCTCAATTCTGGTGTCTCTGTCCATTCCCAGATTGTGCCATCCTTTTGTGTGTAGGATTTCGGAACTGTTTGGAGTTTCATAGATTTCTACCTCAACGTTAATGTTTCTATCATTCCAGTGTCTCACCACACCCGCTACAATAAAAGCATTGGTGATGAGATATGTAGCGAAGATAAAGGTGCGAATGATAGCAACCTTATCTGATTCTTTATCGCACTCGCTTGCCTTTTGTCCCAGCGACTTTGCCCACCAGCGCCACATCATTCGTAAGTGCTTCATACTGTGTTACTTTGTATCGTGTGATATGTTTATGAAAGTGATCATAGCATTGAAACCAACAAGTTTTCTTGTCGTTACCGTCTTTGTATTCTAGGCGAATAGGGAATCCAGGATGAGGAAACTTATCAGGGTCATTGCTGAGTTTAAGATCACATTCCTGTTGGGTAACAGTAGGGGTCTTTGTATCCTTCTTCTGTTTTGTTAGTTTCCCCCAGTTTTGATCCGTTTCCGCTTTGACGGTAGAGCGGGTACTCTTGGTAGGCTTCGTAGCAGGCATCGTAGAAACTTTTTTCGGCATAACCACATCCTAACATGAAAGATTTAAAAATGTCAAGCAACTCGTGTGCGTTGAGGTCGTCACACTTCGTTGAGATTGTCAGTGTCTTGCCTGGGTAGCGTTCACCCATACAGACCAGTTCATCGCTTTTGTAAGTGAAAGTCGTTGTGCTCATCGTCCTGTCACATCCTGATAATCTTGAATTTTACCATACTTGAAGTGAATACGCAAGCGCGGCCAGTCTTCCCACTTTCCTTTCCAGTTAGCAGGATATACTTCAATGTATCGTGTAATATAACATGGTTGATACCTACCATGAACTCCAGTAGGAATCCATTCAAAGTTTAACCATTTTCGATCTGGATCATACTTTGGATGTCCCTCTTCATAGATTTCCATTTCACTACATCCAATGTAACTTGGATACCACAAAAGACCACTTGGATCTAACCAGTAGTCTGTCATCGTGCCACCAATACCATCTTCAATATCTTTAGTTTGGCACACTACATTTGTGAATTGTTCGCCCAAATCATATGATGAGCGGAAATAATCAAACATTCCCATGTTAAGTCACCGTCATGTTAAACTTGAAACTATCTATAAAGGTTTCCCATCCTTCATCTAGTCGTTTCTCTGCCCATCCCCATGCACCGTGCTCCATGCCATCAATCTGAGCACAATCAATCTCACTTTTGATTAGATCGCGCAACATTTCTACTTGCTCTTTAGTCATTCTGTTTGCTCCCAAAGTTTCTCACGCATCATTCTAACACATTTATCCCACTGCATCGTATCATATGAAGGTCGTGGGTCTTCCTTCGGCAACCATCGCTCCACTGCCTCTACAATCTCATCACACATATCAATAGAGAATCCTAGCTCATGTCGCATGATATTCCACAGCGATGGTGGGCGCTTGAAATGTTTATCAAGTAGTTTATCAAGGTCAAATACACCATCTTCTTTTGCTTGTCTCATAGCATTACGAAGACCTTCATCTACTTGCTCTGGTGTTTGTGGTGTTGGTTGATATTCAGTCATTTCCTATCTCTCCATAGTTGCTCAAAATACTTACCAGCTCTACCACAATACATCTCAAAATGTCTGGCATCTTTACAACTTTCACTTTTTTTGTCTCCAGTCACCAAATCACCAGTTATGATTGGGTTGTAACACCTATCAAGTGAGTTGTTCCTAAAAAGATGACCTAACCAACTTTTCTTATAGTGGAGACAATCTTTACATAGTTTGCGTTGTTCAGTCATAGGGCACCTGTAAATCTTTTTTCCATTGATCGGTGAAGCACAACCATGGCTCTTCTTTGTGTGACATTTCTGCCATCCAATGCTGCCCGTTTTCATCAATCGCATCCAAGTAATGAATGCGTGTCTTGGGGTCAATCGTGCGAGTTACATAGACAAACTTTACTTTAGAAGTCATACTTAGCCTCCGTTTCTTTCATACGCAACAGGAAACTATCATCACCAATGTCACCACTGTAGAGATAGTCAATGTGCTTCATAATCTCTGCCATCTTACGCAGTTTGGGTATCTGCTCTTGTAAAACATCAATCACGTCAGGGTCATGGTTAGGATACCATCGCTCACCATAAGTGCGATCTTCATTCTTATCCTTACCATTATTATCAATCTCTACTTCCAACTCATCAGCAAACTGTGCTACCTTGTAGTAATCGTAACCACAATCTCCAAAGTGACCGCCGCTCATTTTACTGCCTCCAGTTCATCAAGTTTCTCATTCACAAAACCAGTCATATCAAGTGTGCGAGGATCTACACCTTCATCAAGACAATCAAGGTGAAACTCCATCACAGCACCCAGAATCAGACATGCTTTACGCTTGTCATCCAGTGGTTGAGCAATGTAGCTGACAATGTGCTCGTAGAGTTCGTCGTAGGTCATGGTGTTGTCTCAGTGGTAGTTACAGGTGGTGGCGGTGGTGGTAGTGTAGCAGGTTGTGGTGCTGTTTGAACCACTGGCACTGGAAGTTTTAATGGTGCTGGAGTAACTTGTGGTTGTTGTGCCTCTTCAAGTTTATTCTCCAACTCAACAATCTTTTTCTCAAATACTGAAGTGTCTTGTGGTGTGCTATCTTGTGATAGCTTCCAACCAGCAGCACCAGCAGCAAAGATACTTGCGAGAGCAGCAAACACAGAAACAGTTTTAGAAAAACTCATTCATCCTCCTCAAAGGTAAAGTATTCGTAGATTGCAGACATTACAGCTTCGTCAATGCGCTCCATAATGGCACTTGGCAAAGGATTCTCTACATGTTTGTGTGCGAGATGCCAACCGCGACGCACACCTTCTTCGATTGCTTGTTCTAAAATAACACGGGTTTTAGGTTTCATTCAATCACCTCCCAATGAGCATCAGATTTGTCACCAAAACGATTAGTGCCAGTGCGGGTGCTGACCCACATAAAGTATTTACGATTCTCGGAGGCAAGAAACAACTCACCACCAGTATCCTGCTCTACAATACAAACAGGATTGTTTTCCATAATGTTAGCAAGACGATTCTTTGCCTTGCTAGATTTAGGTTTGACTACGACTTTCCTCATTTTGAAACGAGCAGCAGGATAGCAATGACAACAAAAGCAAGAATAAGAGTAATCCACAGGGGAGACAATACCCACACCCAAGGCCAGGAAATGACCCCAGCAAGTTTCAGACCAATAAACAGAATAGTGAGCATACCAGTGAAACCGATACCACCACCAGAAGAAGAGTTGTTGTTAGCCATGTAGATGCTTAAGCAGTTCAGGGAAGTTTGCTTTACCATGTAATAATACACCACCCACCACGCACATGTCAAGCAGGAAGAGCATTAGTAAAAATAATGTGATGTATAACTTATCCTTATCAGACGGGTTCATGGATACCTGCCTACAATCTCAATAGTATATTTTATCTGCCCACCAAATCCAGTAAATGCTTGATCAACTTCTGCTGAGATAGCAGATAAAACTGCTTTTCCTTTTGCCAAATCATCCATCACCTTACATAAATGCTTATCCATTTGTGTGTTTTGTGGCAACATGAATGTGTTTGGTGTATGTGCTGATACAGTTGTGCCGTTGCTAATCAGTGCGTTTGGTCTGATATAACTACCATCCATAGTCATAGCACCATTGTTTATAGTAGCGGCAGGAATGACAAATGCTCCACTATCCATGATTTCTGACCCACCATTGATAGTTAATCCTTGTTTAGTATCATATGGATTCAGGTTGATAGTATCTGCGCCACCACCCATAGTGATAATATCATCTGCCATACCTCCACGCAGGCCAGATAAAAAACTATCTCTAAACACATGAATGGGTGGTTTTTTTTCTTCTACAACTTCCTCTTTCTTTTCGCCGTAAATTTCTTCGTATTTGTCAAGTAATGGATTGCTCATTTCTTTTTCTTCCTATCAATAACTTCAACATGTGTTAGGTGACCAGCTGGTGTTTGTAACCATCGTGCGATGATTTCATCATACCATTCATATGTTTCTACTTTACCACTGGCATAGAATAGTTTATATTTGTGCCTGTCATATGGTTTATAGCATGTTTGAGAGAATGTTGTCATAAATTACAAAGATGCGGATGTTTTTGATATAACCAACCAGTTACAATATATTTGGTATTACTAACTGGAGGACATCCACGATGAGGATAACACCAAGTAGATGGGAACAGTAAAATTTTACCTTGTTCTGGTTTAATACTAATCCCAGTATGAAATTGTGTATGCCCTCCTTCTTCAACATCATTAAGATACCAAATGTAAGTAATTATTCTCATACTATGTTCATCACAATAGTCATCGCCATGCCAGTGATAATATTCTTCTACTTTAGTTCTTTGTATTTGATACCCACCATCATGAGTTTCTAGAAACATATAATGAGGAATATAATCAACGCCAACTTTTTTATTTTCTTCGATAACAAACTCACCATACTCCGAGAGCGATTGACTTAAAGACTGATAAAACGTATCTATTTCTTCTTTCCAGTTATCACTCCATGATAAACTATCATGTAAATATAAGTCGGTAGATTTTTTTATTGATGGATCCATTCGCCCTCGACCCATCCGACCCTCTGTTTTATTCGGATCTATTTCAAATTTATCAATGACATGTTGGCAAAATTCTTTGCTTAAAACATTCGATTTAGTCCAAATATACATGTCATTCATAGATATGAGTCTCCACGATGGTATCTGTCAAAGTTGCGTGGTGAGAATGTCAGAAAATCACAGCGAATCTCAAACCACTTCCAGCGGAATGAGAATCCTGTGAGTGAGCGACTACCAAAGCTAATCAGCAGCATAGGGAATATTTCCGTGGCAGGGTAATCATCCCACTGAATAACAACATCAATCAATGCGAAATGTGGATACAATCCAAGAAACTGGAAATACCATTCGTGCCCGTAATCTTCGTAGTGGTAATAATCAAAGAGTTTCATTCTGCTGCTCTCCATGCTTTACAGATTATATTACTTTAAAAATACTATTTTCAAACGATCCAGAATTTATGCCAAAAAAATCAACATAATAGTTGTCAACAACATATTTGTTTTTTGCGGACATTAAAAAATTTGAGATTATATTTTGTTTAGGTATACTATCTTCAATTACTAAATAATCGCCTATTTCTAGTAATTCATCTGTTTTTAACAAAGTATCATATACATGAGAATGAGCATCTTCTATTATTAGTTTTTTTCCACCAAAATCGTTTTTATCAAATTTTAAATTTTTGAGATCTATATTAATAAATTCAACATTTAAATTTTCTAATGAAATTCTATTAATATCATAACTAATAACTTTAGTTTTTAAACCCAATGCTACACACATATCCGATAACCAAATAGCACTCGATCCATTTCCAGAACCATACTCAATAATTATGTCTGGTTTTATTTCATCAATTAACATTGTATAAACAGATAAATCAACACAAGATTTAAACATATTCATTCCTTTCCATTTAGTAACAGAATGAACTCCTTGTGTATATTGTCGATAATCTTCTGTTGATAAAAATTTAACTTTTTTTATTCTATCTTCAAAATCAAGAAATCTTATTATTTTTGATTCTATTATAAAATTTAATATATTTTGTCTATCATTATATCCATTTTCCAATAGATAAAAAACAAAGTTATCAAAAAATGTTGGTATATTATCTTGTTGCCGAATTTTATCAATAAAAAAATTTAATATACTATCAGTTTTATTCATTCTGCTAATCTCAGTTTACGCTCGGGTGAAGGAATGTGAATAACAAATGGATCGTCATATGGATAGACATATTCATAATACCAACCAACATTAATGGTTTCCCAAAACTCTCCATAACCCCATTCATGCCCTACATTGTAGGCTTCAATGGCAGAGCAAATATAGTGGAATCCTTCTAAGAAGTATTCCCATTTGCTTTCTTTAAACCTCATCCCATTCCTCGTATCTGGTATTGATTTTACCATTGTTGAGGAAGATATTCAAGTGCCCTGTGTTACCATTCTCAAGGTAGAATGCCATCCACACATGCTCGCCTTCATCCATCACCTCATAGTGGTAGGATTTGATATTATCCAGCAGAAACTCGTCTGGGTTGAATAGTGTTTTGTCGTCCATTATGAATAATTAAAGTAGAAATGTGTTTCCCAATCAAATCCTGGTTGATCTCTACGCTCAATCATCTTCACAATATATGGTGGAATCAGATTAGCATACTGAGTCATAAACTCTTCTTGTGTAGGCTGTGTTAGACCATAAATGTAATGGTCGGCACCTTCACCAATAAACTTAACAAACCTTTCAAGGTCTCTGTCTCTGTCATCAAACTGTTGATAATTACGACATACTTTTAACCAGAAAGACATACCCTCTCCAGTGGCAAAGTATTCAATCGCAAAGAAACGATAGAATGGTCGCTCGTTTTCTTTTTCTTCAACAGCATTTAAAACTTTTTGGTAATCCTCTTCGGATACTTTAGCAGTGATAACTTTGTTTGCTTCTTCTCGTTTCGCTGCTTCTTCAAGCATTTCTTCATGCGTCATCTTCAATTACCCAACATTGTACAATAGTAAAAATAGGAATAGCATTTCCATTCTCGTCATATTGAGGCAAAGGTTTACCATCTTCACCCAATTCAAAAGGAGCATTTTGCTCCAAATAGTAGATATAATCGCCTACTTCTTTTTCTTCAATTTGCTCTTGAATACCTACTAACGTAGTATACTTTGGATTAATTGATGGCAAATTATATGGGAGTATTTTATGAATATTGTCCCAATCACTTTCAGATAATGTCTTCATACTTTCTCAAAACATACAGAATTAAATTTACCTTTTACTCCCCTAAGTTCTATTTTAGTATGTTGAGAATGTACATACACATGCTCAACATAATATTTGTCGCCCACTATTAAAATACCGTTTGGATCATCGTTGGACCCCCATCTTACTTGCTCAATAGAGCATCCAATATACTTTACAAGATTTCCTGCTTTAATATCCATGCGTTTTGCCCACCCCAAATTAGGCCATGTGTCTCTATATATTTGGTTGAGACGCTCATTACCGTAATCAATCACTATTGTGTTGGGATTCGCTTACATATGTGCATTGGTGATATTTAAGATACTCAAAGAATGTAAGTTTCATTTCTTTTTGTGTCATACCGCAGTGTTTAGCAGCAGCAGGTAGAGTCATTTTAGAGTAAAACAACCCTTCGTTTGCTTCTTTAACATTCACTGGGGTTGTTTTAACTGGCACTTCGTATAGTGCTGCTCGATCAATCTTAAAAAGGGACATCTTTAGTCATTTCATCAAGTTTATCTAAGATACCATCAAAAGACTTCATTTGGTCGATACGACACAGAATCTCTGAAATACTATTACAGACCACTGGACGCTCTTGGCGAGCAGCATATGCTAAAGCATTGCGAAGTGCGGCAGATGCTTCGTTCAGTGATTCTTCTACGGATTGTGATAATGCCATCAGTCAGATGCCCTCCATTGTGTAAGTTTAGTGCGAACAGTTTGAAACTCTTCTACGTGTTGAAGAATACGATGTGCTGCTTCTTTTGCAGTTTCTTGGTCATCTTCATTCCAACTGGAACATTCAGTCCAAACGTAGTAGATTTCATCAACGATGGAATCAATCAGTTTATCGTAATGAGTCATTTGATTACCTCCAGTTGACGCTTAAGTGCTTGTTTGCGAGCTTTTGCCTGACGCAACATCTGAGGTTTCAGAGTGCGTTTGGCATCTTTCTTAGAATGGTGTTGCCAGTTGGGCGTAGTCATTGTCCTAATGTGTTTAGTATTATGTAGGTTTATTCAAAAGACGGACAGACAAAATAAGAAAGTTCGTCGCCTTGTTCTGCGGAACCCCACTCATAAAACTCTTGACAAAGTGCCATGATGTCACCATCACGACCACCTTGCTTGTCAAGGATGTCAAAACGTGCTTCTACATACTCAAGGATGTTTTCGACGACATTTTCAACGTCATCCGAATTAATCATCGGAACCACGCCGTCGTCGCCGTAATCGATGATGCCTTTCATGGGTGTCCTGTTCAGTGCTCCGCTACTGTAGCACAGGCGTCAACCCCCTGTCAAGCCCAACACAAAAATTAATTTTCTTCGTACAAAAGTAAGTTGCGTTCTTCTATTGAATCCCCATTCCAAATTAATTCATAAGCAATACCACAATCTTTTTTATATTTTATTGTTTCTTTCAATTCTTCAGTAATATTTAAATCTTCAATAATTTTTTCAACATCATTAAATTGTATAGACCACTTATTTTGATCCAATCCTATAAAATAAAATCCAATTTTTACCATAGAGTCTATGTTTAAAGTTTTAATAATTGACTCTATTTCTTTTTCCTTATTTCCAATTAGTCTAGATACATTCTGTGCTGGAATAGAAAAATTAAATTTTTTAGGTTTGTGATCTGGAGTTACCACAACTGAAATTATTCCAACATTAGATGATTTAATATTCATCCCATCATCTTGACAAAATTCTAAAAATTTTGGCATATACGCAACAAATTGTTTCAAATCACTTTCGGTAAAAATATTCATATTGACATAATTTAAATTATATTCCGTATGTAAAATATGCTCCATATCAGCAGTAAAATGTGTACCGAACACATTAGGAGCATCAATAAAATACAAATTTTGTAAACTATCAAAATAATTTAAAAAATTTATAATGTGTTGCATGTTAACTTTATCTCTTTCTTCAAATAACATACCAGCATCATAATAAGGATTATAATTCGCTAATTTCACAATCTCGGAATTATCACAATTATAATATGTTACTTGTGCTCTAGGTTCAAAAAATTTTTTAGATTCTGCTTTAGATTCTAGCAATATTGGAAAAATATCATCAAACGCACGATACAATTGTTCGACTTCTTCAAAAGATACTGAGATATTTCTTCTTCGCAATATGGATATAATTTTACTAACGTCAAATGCCGAATAATTAGATGTCATATTTAATATCCTATAACTGGCAATCCTCGTTGGTCTACACAATCAACTGAAACATAATAATCTTGATCAATATCATCATATTCAGAATCATTTATTAATTGCGGTGGGGGGAACCAATATGCCGCATTTGATGAAGCTTCATTTGCTGTAGCAAAATAACAGTATATATCACCATAACTTTTCAATTCATCAAGAATTTCGTAGGGAACTTTATCTTCATAGTATTCCCATATTTTTTTAACTTTTTCTGGATCTTTACAATTTAGTGGACCCACCGCACGTATTCTCATGACTACTTCCCCAGAACAAATTGCCAGGTCTTTAATAAATTCTATAACTGGTTTGATATTTTTCATTCTTTATCACCTTCCGAAGTACTCTGTAATTCTTCAAGAATATCAATAACTTCTTGAGTTAAGTTTGTATTGCCATTTATATTGCGATAATAAGCAATAATTGAAGATATGGATAATTCTTCACTAATTGTTTTCAATTGTTCATCCACACGTTCAGCAAATTCTGAAAATTCTTCCATGAAATTGATTGGTGGTTCTTCTAAATCAAATGAATTATTAAATTTTAGATCAAACATTGGCAATTTAAATCTAGAAAGACTACTAATAATGTTACTCTTAAACATATACTCACAATACCTATTAATTAAATCTGCTGATTTCTGTTCATAATCAGGATCTTTCTTAATAGATTCAACATATTTACTGATTAAAGGATCTCCTTGACCCATCTCTTGTATAATTTCAAGAGTAAAATCATCTTTTTCTGATGGAGAAATTGGAAAATTTAATTTATGAATTTCATCAGTTTTCCATGCTTCTTGTTTTGTTATGTCTCTCCATCCTTGACGATATTCGGCCCATTTGGTTTTGGCATCTTCTGAAATGGGATAATCGCCAATAAACAAATAATCAGTTTTACTTAAAATATTTTTTCTAGTATTTAAAATAAATGTTTGAGTTAAAGAAGTATTACTCAATGAACGCAAAATACTTTGCTGTAGATCATCCTGTTTTTGTATCCTAATGTCTTGAAAAAATCCAGACAACAAAGCAATAAATTCATCAGATTTTTCCTTATCAGCCGCATCAAAAACATAAGGAACTTTCTCAAATAATTTAGTTGAATAATTATACACCGTTTTTTGTCTTTCACAATAATAATTACCATCAGAAAATGCGGTGAATAAATGTAACTGATCTTGCTCAGTATTCCAAAATTCTGGCAACGAAGTAATCATTTTTTCCTCGTCACTTTTATCTAATAAAAGTTGAAATCCTTTATAAACAAAAATAATCGGATTCATCACATCTGGATGATTTCGATTAGGATCAATGTATAACGTTAAAATTTTATCCATGAGTTTGTTCTTTTTTTTATTTAGAAAGCTTTTATTAGATATTTCAATCTAAAATAAGGTTGTTGTAATGCAATAGATTCATTATTTCTTAAGTAAAATGAAAGATAATTATCAAAATTAGATCTAGACCTAACACTCATAGTAGCAGTTCCCGAAGGAAAACTAATGTTCAAACTTTCCGTAGAACCACCTGTAGTATCTGGCTGATGAATTATTGTTTCTGATAAAAATTGGTTCGCAGATCCTCTCAAAACCCCCCAACTATCCCCATGATCAGCACTGCCCACACCACCTCCAGTTGCGGGAGTTCCTGGAACGCTAACTACAGCATCTATAGTAATAGATGCCGACCCATCTACTCCACCATTATTGGAACCTCCAGCAGCTCCTCCACTATTTCCTGTAGTTAATGTGGGAGCTGTAGAGAAGAAACTTCCATTATATGCGCTAGTGCCTCCACTTCCAGCTGGAGCGTTTACGTCTCCTGATGCTTGTGCTCCGCCAGCACCACCCTGAAAACCGCCACCGCCGCCGCCACCGCCGCCACCGTCGCCTGATCTATCGCCACCTTGCTTACCAGATTGTGTAACTGATTGTCCATATGGTATAAATTGTAATGCTGCTTGATTTGAGTAAAAATTGCTAGAAGTTATACTAGAAGAAGCCCATGAAGTCGAAGCAGCTCCACCATCAAATCGTGGATTCGTAACTCCTCTATGGAATCCACTACCACCACCGCCGCCGCCACCACCAACGATTGCTAATAGTGTTCCTACTTGTAATCCTGCTGGATTGGGTCCAGAACCAACTGATTCACAGAACATAAAAGTGGTGCCACCACCGCCACCGCCACCGCCAGAACATCCACTTCCACCAGCGTTACCACCTCTACCTCCACCAAAACCAGTTCCAGATGAGTTTCCGCCAGTTCCAGCACCAGTTCCTGCCACACAACCAGTACCACCACCTCCAGCTCTACCAACTACAACTCTTATACTAGATCCACCAGGAATATTTGTACAAGATCCAAATGCTTTAGCACTTGCTCCACCCGCAGATCCAGGATTGCCAGCATCATTTCCACCACCACCGCCAGATCCAGCAGTTAATACAAAAGTAAATCCAGTTGAACCCGCTGGTGTTACAAATGAATAAATTCCTGGACTAGTAAAAGAAAAAGTACTACCACCACCGCCAGATGGTGGTGAAATAATTGCTCCAGATCCTTGTCCCAAAGTAGAATCATTTGGGTCAAAAGAAATTGCATGACTATGTACTCTGCTAGGATTTCTTGTATTACTTATGATACCATCTGGACCTTCAGTTATTTGACCAAATGCAGAGAATGATTGTCTAGCACCACAATCTCCTTCTCCACCAAAATTGCCAGTTCTGTTAGATGGGCTATATACAATCGCATTAATTCTATGTGTATGACCTGGAGGAGTACTTAATGAAATTCTTCCCATTCCACTGGTATCAGATATTACATAACTAGTATTTCCAACGAATTGTGTTTCCGCTTCAATAGTACATCTTTCCCAACCATCAGTTTTAAATGTTCCAACTGTAAACAAATAAGGAGACACTGTGGGGGCCGTACCATCTGGTTCTCCACTTATATTAGGACTACCTGGAGGCAACTGATCATATTTTTCAAAATTATATTCTCCACCCATAGACCCAGCAGTTCCTATTTGACCACCAGAAGATCCATCTGGGGCATATAAAGGTACAACAGAAGGTGAAGATCTATTATTATTTACATTACCTGTGCCCAGTAGATATTTACCATATGGACATGGTAATCTAAAGACATCAGTACTTTGATAATTTGGATATTGTCTCGAAGATGGGATATTTCCACCATAAGTATTTCCCAGTATTCTTGCTAACTCTGGGAAATCTTGTGCTTTTAATAATTGCCCACGCATTTCAATAAATCCTGGAAATCTATCATTTGGTCCATATGGAGCAGTGTTTGCGTTTACTCCTGGAGCAGGACTACCAGTAGATAGTTGCCCCGTCAAAGCAATTTTCCACCTATCAGCATCATCCGTTGTAGCAGATGGATCTTCGAGATAATTTGCTGGTTTAGGAACACACACAACTGTGCCAATCGCAGCACCAACTTTTTGTCTTTGATCTCCATAATATTGAACTGGTATAACGCCAGTTGTCACTGTTATTTGTATTGTCGCGGTATAAAATAAAGATCCTGCTGGAGAAATAGGTAAAGTTATGGGAATACTTCTGTAATACTTCACAACTGTAACCTGATTAAAAGAAACAGCACACCTAAATCTAGCAGTTGATAAAGTAGATGGAACATTAAAAAGAGACATAGAAGACGATAAAGCACCATCTATATTAATATTATATAAGGGTCCATTCACACCGTCAGATAAATTAAACCAAGAAGATCCACCATTAGTACTAGCTTGCCACTGATAGGTTGGAATATCTACTCCTGTATAAATAGGTGCTAAATCTAAAACTAGTGTTGACCCAGATGTTACAACTTTTATCGCCGCATCTGAATAGTAATTAAATATTCTATTAACAGTAACTACAGTTTCATTTGTATAATAAGTATTCGGGTTGCCCACTATTGTTAAGGCACAACGATAAGCATCTCCATTGTTAATTGTTCTAGAGGGAGCTAAAATTCTGTAGGTAAATCCATTCGCATTAGTTTGATTAAATCCCACTGGAGCATTAGTCCAAGTAGAAGTACCACTAGCCTTTAGTTGCCATTGATATTGTATTGTTCCTGGAGTAGTGCTAGAAGCAACCACCGAAAGTGTAGTTCCAACGAAATCTTCATCAATAGAAACAGATGTAGGAGTATTTGTTGTTATGTTTATTCTAACTGGAAAAACTTCTAATCTAGCAACATTACTAAACGACACTACAGAACCAGCACTAGTTACCTGACATCTATAATATGCGGCATCAGAAGTTGCTACTGACGAAATTAAAAACGTGGAAGAATTTGCTCCTGTAATATTATTCCATGTAGCAGTGCCTGGAGAAGAAGGATTATAATTTGTGCTTTTTTGCCATTGATATGCTGGGGTTGATAAACTAGTGGATGTAGCAGTGATCGTCCATGATACGCTATTAAATTCTTGTACTTGTTTATCATTGATGGATGTAATTCCAACAAATCTATCTGTTCTAAGTGTTAAAACTCCAAAAGAACTTTGTACAGAAGCTAAAGAATCAGGAACATTCATCACACATCTATAAAATCTCTGTAGAATGCTATTCGCAGCAGCTTCAATTAATAAAGCACTAGTATTAATTCCTATAAATTTGGGATTTTTATGTACATTAAAAGGTCCAACAGCATTTCCAGTTGGTATAGAAAGCATGGTATAACTAAACTGAGTTGCTGTGAGTCCCGTAGATAAAACTGTAAATACTCCATTATATGTCAATGGTGTTGCTCCACTGATATACACTCTATCACCAGCAACTAATCCATGAGCAGAAGAGCACGTAACAGTTGCGGTGTAATTAACAAAAGTTATAGAATTAACATTTAATAATGGAGCATTGTCTACAATAGGAGACCACGTTGTTCCATCTATACTATATTCCCAAGAATAAGATATTACTGTTCCACTAGATGGAGAAGCTGTTATAGAAAAACTAGCTATAGAATTTTCAAATACTTCCGCATTTCCTGGATTATTATCAATATATACAGTTCTAAAGATATTAAAAGTACATGGATTTGAGTAAGCAGTAATTGTATCTGGTCCACTTAAATAAATGCAGTACAATCTATATTGAGACAAATGATCAGTATTTCTTCTTAATGGAGGTGTAGTAAATGTATGTAATCCCGCAGAACTTGTGCTGGTGCTTGTTGCTGGAGGTGAATCAGTACCATTATCATTTTTTATAGTTCCCACATCCGTCCACGTACTCTCACCAACATATTTTCGTTGCCAACCTAATGTTATTGGACCTCTAATTCCAGTATCAATCGAAACATCAACTCCAGCATTTACAGTTATAGTATTCTGTAACTCTGGAAATGCATCCCTATTTGGAATAGGACCATATTTGTCTTCAATGGCACTTTGATCTCCTGGAGGAAAAAATATAGGAGTTTGAGTTAAATACAAAGATGCTATAGAAGAAGTTACTGTTGTTTCTCCAGATAACCCACTTATTCTACATCTTATGTATAATTGTGTGCTACTGTCAGCAGCTCTTAATTTAGTTCTTGATAACTGTAGAATTGGACCGTTTGCTGTAGTTCCAGAAACTAATTGAAATGGAGTACCAGTATTCTGTGGATTAGATGTTAGTATAGGCAAAAAATCTGTAGAATCACTCCACGCATATTCCCAAGAATAAGATATTGTTCCACTAGAAGTAGTAAAGGCAGTTATACTAAATGTAGCATCACCACTACCAGTAATATTTGTATTATATGATATTGTACTTGTAGTATCAGTTCCTGTTCCTGGTTGTTTTGTTATAATTATTTGCGGATTTACAAACAAAGATACTGTATCTGTGGTTACTGGACTATTTGAAGCGGTGACAGTATCTTTTGTATAAGTGACTTGACACCTAAATCTTCTCGCATTTAAAGAAAAAGGAATACTACTTAAAGTAAGAACAGATTGCTTAAAGTATGTTACTGGGGTAGTCGCAAATGACAAAAGAGTGTCTGTTTGTGTTATAGTTCCACTTAAAGTAACATTAGACCAAGTGGAACCACCATCGGTGCTTTGTTGCCACTGAAAAGCTATTGGACTAACATTTGCTTGTATGGTATTAATAAAACTACTATTATTGCTACTTGTAGTTGCTATTACAGTAAATGTTTGTGTGGAACCAGTAGCAACAGTATAAGAAGGTAAGTAATTTTCGGTAACAACTAATGTTGGTGCAGATAAGACTGTTAGAGTTCTTTGAAATGCGGGTGGATTAAATTCGTTGCTATTAACTTGAGAAATTATACTAGAAGTTGCTGGAGATAAAGTAATAGGACCAAACATATCTGATGGTCTTTCTCCAGCAACATAGTAATAAGTACCAGCAGCATAACCAGAAGTATTCCAAGTAACTCTAACTGGCGTAGAACTGTTATTTAACGTACCGTTATTTGTAACACCAGTGGTTAAAGCATTTGCTGCTCCAGCAGAATTAATAGTTTTGAGATAAAAAGTGTTATTATTTGTAGAACTTACATCAAATCGTACAGTATCACTAGTAGTTGCAGAAAGAGGTGGATTGTTGCCAAGACCAGTGAAAGACCAAGCTGTTGATCCAGTAGCAACCACATTATAAGTAGTTGTTACTGGTGTATATGGAGAAAACTCTGTTAAAACACACCTAACCTGTTGCTGATCAGCAGTGATTGGTACATTTGTGATTGTTATGCTAGAAAAACCATTACTTGGCAAAGAAGACCACGATATGCCATTACTACTTACTTGCCAATCATATGTCAAAGTACCACCAGATATGTTAGTGGAAGCAGTAATAGCAAATGTTATTGACTGTCCAGCAAATACTGACGGATTGGTTGGAGTTAACGACGTAATTGTAATAGCCATATTTCTTTAAAATTTAATTAAAAATTCGCATAAAATAAATTTTCCAGAAATCCTATCTATCGCAAATCTATTGAATTTATTCAATGTAACATTAGTAGTTAGACCATCAGAAGGTATTTCTGTTCTTCTAATAGTAGCGGTAGAACTACTATTAGTAATTGCTGGGAATAATCCAGCATGACTATGATTAGTTCCCGTTTCACTACCATAAGTATCTAATTGAAATGTTGACCAATCTCTTCCTGTGATTACTTGATCGTTACCTTGAAGAGATGGATTATTACAGATAATATTTCGTTGTGCGTTTGCGCCATTCCAACATGAAAAAGATTGAATTTCTCTTCCTGTAGATAAAGTGCTTCCATGTCCATGACCCATAATTTCAGATTCCCCCACAGAATTTCGTGTGGTACTGGAAGGAGCAGTAATTCTAACTTGTCCGTTGACGGGAATATCTTTTTGAGACAAAACAAAATTTCCAGTGTAGCTAAAAGAAATTTGATTACTAGTATTAGCATTAGATACTATTTCCACTGCCACTCCAGCTCTCTCAATCTCGCTATTCGTGAGAGTATTTGTGGCAGTTGTATTTAAATAATTACCTGGCGTAGTAGAAGCCGTAATATATTTTGACCCCAAATCTGGCAACTGTATTTGCCCACCAACACCATTTACTTGATTTTGTAAAGTAGTTCCTGTCTTTCTGTAAATACAGGAATCTCCTATGCCAATTACTAAAGCTAAATTTGGATATTGATCAGCATTTAATATTTGTCCCCTACAACGCAAATATCCTGCTGGAATATTGTCCACATATTCTTGCTCCGTTGGAATTAAATTCTGCATGGGTTTAAAATATGGAAAAATAGAACCACATGGTCCTCCATATTTTCCTTTCTGAAAAGAATAAGTAGTTGCCATTTTAAAAAGCTTTAATTATGAACAACATAGTAAGAGATGGACAGGTGCTAGTCATATTTATGATTCCAGCATCAAGTCCTGCTGAATTATCTATTGACACATTACTAGAAACAATATCAGTATAAGTAGTTGAAGACCTAACACTCAATCCACTCGTAAAAGTAATTGTATTTGATCCGTGAGTATGACCACCAATCGAATCCCAAGTTCTAAATTCAGCATTTATGCTCGTGTGCCAAAATTTAGTTCCACCAACATGTGCTAATTGATCTCCCCCAGAAAAACCATTACCTCCGTTTTCGGTTGTAGCGGTTGTGCTTCCACCCCCAGGAACAAAGTGATTAACTGCTCCTCCAGTCACATTTCTAAAACCTCTAGTAAACTCGCCAGTACTTGATTGATCTTGTTGAGAACAAGGAAATCTCCAAATATTTCGAAATCCACTAGGAGCTGCTCTGTCTCCTTGAGTATGGGAGATTTCTTGTCCTGACGCAACTTGAAAAGTGTGCTGGTGGACTGGAATATGACCGTCACCCAATTTTCTTGGCATAATAACATATCCACGTTGAAGAAGTCCTTCTGTCAAAGCAAGACCACTCACGGTTGCTGTTAATCCTGGCATACTTCGATCTATTACGCCAACTAAATCAATAGTAGAAGGAGTTGGATTACCAAAACCAGATCCAGAATCACCATTATTAGCTTCTCCAATTTGACTCCAATATGGATCTTGAGAAATTGATCTGGATGCGATTGGAGTCCACGCACTAGTACTTAATCCACCCATTACACTAGTTGCTGGATATGTAGAACTAGATGATTTTAAATAAGAATAGTGACCTTTAAAAATATCAATTATTCCTTTGCCACTAATATCTGGCAATCTAAAAGTAGAACCCAACGTTCCACCATAAGTAATTCCAATACAATTATACAATTTAGGATAAGCAGTAATGTTTAAAAATGATCCATTACATATCCTCCACCCAGTTGGAATAGTATCTTCCGTCCCAGACCAATTAATAATTGTTCCTACAGGATATCCGAAGGTAGATTTTACTTTATTATATTTTACTGCGTCTACATATGCCATGTATTATACCTCCACCAACCACCAGCCTCTATTGTCACTTGGAATTGTCGTGACACCAGAGGAATCTACATCACCGACATACATTAATCCAAATGCTGCATTTGGAGTATTGATAATTAATTCTCCACCTGCCCATCCACCAGTTCCACCCTGAGTTTTTTGGATATTTACACCAACTTCAGATCTAATTTTTAAAGACACATTGTAATTTAAGTTTCCTTGAATATCAATGAATCTAACAACATCTCCAGTTACACAATCGGAAGGCAATGGCAGATATAGAATCAATTCAGCAGTAGGTCTTACCAAATATTGTGTATTTGTTTGTAACCTTTGATTAGTATTATTCAAATTACCGCTTTGAGAATCAATAGCAATAGTTCTTCTGCCGCCATTCTTGGTATAGAAGTTTTCCTTACCAAATGCCTGAATAGAACCATCCAATCTAATTCTAAATGGCTTATCATTGTTAACTCCAAGATTTTCAAGCGCAAATACAGGAGTAATTCCTGGAGCAGAGGTGCTATATGTAGCATTAAGAGTTAAGGTAGCACCAGTTGCTGCTGTAGTCAAAGGTCTTCCAATAACAGTTGTGCCCAACTGAGCATCCATGGTTATAGTGTTGGTTCCACTAAGACCACTCTTAATAGTAACATCATCACCCGTTGTTAGAGAACCAGCAATTCTAGTATTTCCAGAAGCGCCTAATACTTCAAACGAAATATCACTCGCAATATCAATTCTATTTTTATCAAAAGTTCCTGAAGAGAAGAAAGAATCTTTAAAAATCTGTAGATTAGCACCAGCGTATAACCTAGTGTTACCAGTACCAGATTCCACGTATAGTCTTGGAGATGATCCATTAGTAATAACAAAATATTGTTTTTGTGGTAAAGACGTAGAAGTATTTCCACTTAATTCAATAGAATTGTGTACTTTTAAATTTCCACCGCCAGATATAATATCAACACCAGATAGACTAGATGTACTTGATGTAGCACCGTTATCAAAACCAATGGTAACGTCGCCTAAAATTGTGGTATCGCCTGTAGTAGTTACTACATTGAAAGTAGTTAATTTAGCAGAGTTTAATCCGCCATTATTAATAGAGAATGTTTGGGCATCATTAGTATTAACTACTGTAATAGTTACAAATTCTTCTGCTGAAGAATTTTTATCAATTCTTAAAATATCATTTTGTTTAAAAGTTCCACTAAATTCAGCAAGATTTACAGTAGTTTGAACATCTGTTACGCTCGATGGGAATACATAAGTTGCATTTTCCGATTTATTTAATTTTACAATTTTTGCGCCATCAGAATGAACTGTAGCAGCTGTTCCATCTTGCCCCCTTAAAACTTCTACAGTATATGGGAAAGTAATCGTAGGAAGATTAGTAGTTTTAACTATTTCAGCATCAATCAATAAATAAGTTCCAATTTGATTCAATCCATTTGGATTATTAAGTGGTATTGTTGTTGCCGTAGAGCTAAGTTCAGATACACCTAACGTATCAACTAAAGTATTTTTAAGACGAACTACCGCAGATCCTGGAGAAGTAGATCCACCAGTGTATCCAACAACAATAGGATTACCGCCAGCAGTATTGGAAAGTGTTATTCCATTAGCATCAGAAGCAATAACAAAATAAGTTGTAGTTGTGTTAACTCCAGAAAGATTGCCAATGTTCGAAAATACAAACGCATTACCAGGAAGTAGAGTATTATTATTAATAACTAACTTAGTTGATGTTACAGGACTAGTGAGTGATAACAATCCAGCAACTGGTTGGGCATCAGAAATATCTTCAACATATTCATAGTAATCAACATTTAAATTAGTTGTTATGGCACCACCAATTCCAGATAAAGAACCAGGATTATGAAACTTACCAACTCCAGATCTAATTACAGTACCAGTAGCAGGTGTAGATGCGATAGAGCCACTAGATACAGTAGTGTAACTAAATGTTGTAGGATCCACAACAACAACATTCACCGTGCCAATAGTATTAAAAACAGAGTTACTAGAGTATACAGTTACTGGTTGACCTGTTGTTAATCCATGTGCTGCTATAGTAGTTATAGTTGCCGTATTTCCAGTTCTAGAAACTGTATTAATTTTAATAGTACCAAATATATTTCTAGTTACACCAACACTAGAGTTTCTGAATCCTCCGTTTTGTTCAATATCACTTTCAAATGTTGCTTTATTATTTACCCTCAACCCATTTTTAAGTACAGTTGTTCCAGCAGTTCCACCAATTTCGACATTTCCAGCGGTAGGAGCAATCTTAATCGATGTTAAATTGGTTGGGAATAATGTAAACTCTTGCGTGGGAGTTGTAGCTAAAAGTTGGTTGCCTTGTATTTCAAGAGTACCTTCTAATACCGTTTGATAATTTTTAACTCTGAAAATGCTTTGGGCAGGATTGTTTATACCACCACCGATTGTGATGATAGAAGAAGGAGGAGATGTAGGTGTAGCTGGATTGGTTACTTGAGGAACAGTACCAATATTTACAATGGAATTATATGAATTGTTATGAACGTTTAACGTCGCAGCATTCGCAACCGAAGATCCAATATTTACTACTTGTGAATTAGTAGCAGTATTAAACAGATTTGCTGTAGTAGCATTAGCACCAGCAGAGAACGTTAAGGCGTTTGCTTCATTTGCGATATTAAATACAGCGTTTGTTGTTGTGATGTCACCACCATTAACTTCAATATCTGATTGGAATCTAAAATCTCCAGTAACTCTACCATTTCCAGAAACAACTAAAGTTCTATCAAGATCTGCGTTGTTTACATTAATACCAACCCTACCATTATTATTAGTAGAAATTCTTAGAGTAGCAGCAGTGGTGAGCGGATTAGCACTATCGCCACCTACAATGAATGCGTCATCTCTATTGGTTTGTGTCTTGGTCGTTCCTGTTTCTGTGAGGTAAGAAAGAATCTTCTTGCCACTAATGAAGGCTGTACCAACAACATCAAGGTTTGCTCTTGGTGTTGTTTCAGCAGAAACAAAAGCAGTTTGATGTGCTGAATGAGCAGAACGAGCAACTGTGTTAATACCTAACTTGTAATCTCCAATCGCTTCTGTTTCCGTTCTGATTGCTTCAGAACCAAGAACACCAAATTCTTTAAATGCTGCTTTTGATCTTTCGATTACAATATTTGGTTGAGCAGTGGCATCAACTGGATATCCATTATTTGGAAGAGGAATAGCAGTATATAGTGGAAGATTAGCATTGACAATAATATTAACAAAATTAGCAGTAGGAACAAATGGAGTTCCAACAGCACTATAAACAGGCCACACTCCATTCAAAGGAGCAAGGGCACCTGTGGCGCCAGTGATACGAATTTGAGATGAGGAAGAAATTTGTAATGCTGTATTAGTAATACCAACATTCCATGTTAGTCTAACAATAGTACCAGAAGAAGCACCTTGAATGCCAATTACTTGTGCGTTAAATCCACCACCAGAACGATTTTCAATACGAATATAATCATTCGCATAAATCCAACCTAGAGAACCAGTAAACAGTGTTTGATTTCCCTTTAACTGCATCAATCCAGACACTAGAGGGAACTTAGTTCCAAAGTTAGTATTCTGTAATTGTCCTGATCCAAATGTGCTAGAAAGATCTGGCGTTACGTTAGATAACGCTGTCATAATTTGATAATCTTGCAATCCTCGTGGATTGAAATCAACCACAGTTGTCTGGATTCTTCCCTGGTGGAGAATAATATCGCCAGTCTTTTGCTGGGAAATATTAATTTCGAGATAAGGATCATAACCAACAACTGTTCCTTCGCCAGTTACAATCTTCAGTGATGGGAAGTTTTCAACGGAACCAAACGCAGTAGTGTTATTAATTACGATCGGAGCATTGAAGAAACTTTCTCCCTTGCCTTCAGATCCATTAACTGTAATAATTTCGTTGAACGTTACAGCGGTATCAAATGTCGTTACCAATCCACCGATTACATCCGCCTCATCCGAAGACTCTACAAGTTTAGCAGACTCTAGGAACGTTTCTTCGCCTGTGATAGCATTGATCTTGCGATTACCAATATAAAGGTTACCATTAGAGTTTAAACCAGTGTAGAATACAATACCAGCATCTTGACGCTTAGCTTGTGCGTAGAAGTCTTGAACATCCGTAAGAATAATTTCCTGTCTTGCGGGGAAACCAGTGGAGTAGTTACCAGGACCGAAACCTAGATATTCAAATGTATGGTTGCCAGAACGAGCAATAGATGGGCGACGAAGTTCTACATAGAGTTTTCCTTCAGTGGGATACTGAGAAGTTCCGTTGATAGGAATTCTCCTTGATTCAGAACCAGCAGAAGCAGAACCTGATTGAGCTTGAATCGCAGCAGTACCAGTGAAAGTATATCCACCAGTTCCAGGATCTTGAACAAAGTCAAGAACCATTTCCTTAGTCAAGCTGTTCTTGGCATCGTTAACTGTAACTAGACCGTGAACATAGTTATCTGCTGTAGAAACTGTTGGAGGTGGGTCTGAAAGAGTTGTAGTTGTCAAATCTACACCCTTATACCATTCTGGATCGTTCTTATAGAACTCTGGATACAACTTAGAAATTGGTTGAGAGAACTTAAAGTTTCTAAAGTTTTCGCCAACTCCAGATCCAGTTGGATATGGAGAAATATTACCTCTTACACAAGTTAGGTAATAAACTCCATCTTGTTGCCCAGCGATTCTTCTACGAATTGTGTTGACATCAAAGATATAGAAAGTGCTTTCCATATCAGAAACATCTTCTACACTAGCGATCGTGTAAGATACACCGTTATCATCATTTACTCTATCACCAGGAGTTAATGTATAGACGTTTGCTCCCTCAACAACATATGGATTATTATTAATATCCGATCTTCCATCATTTGGTTCACTGATTAGAGTAGCAGTTACAGATCCTTGAGTAAAGACTGTTGGAGTTGTATTGCTATAATCAATATTAGAATTACCAGCAAGATCCTTCAAGATCATGTAGTAATTATTCTCATAAGCAAAATATCCATGTACATAACCACTTCCTGAACAATTACCAGTCCAAGAAATTAAGTTTGTGCTGTTTGAATTAGGAACGCTGGAAACAAATACACCATTACCACCTTCTGGAGAAGTGATTCTTACGGTAGTAAATAGTTTTGTCTTATATGCTTCAGCATCAATTCCAACATCAAAAGCAGTTACCTGTAAATAATTTTTGTTATTTACTAAAACTTTTCTTGCCGATTGAATCGTGAAAGATACTTTTGAGTTAGTTTCAAGTCTCTTTGGATTGCCGAAAGCAGAAGGATCATAAGTAGAAGTAAAGTTTGGATTCAATACTAGTTGTTCTGCTCTGGTTAATCCGAGTCTTTCTCCAGTTACAGGAGCAAGGAATGTCGCAGTATCTGCGCCAGTTGAAGTTGGCTTAAGAAGAATTTTTTGTGGTAAAAGTCTTCTCTTTTCGTCTGTACGAATCTTGAGTACAAATCCTCTAATTGGATCGCGGACTGTTTTAAGATTTTTAGGAATTACATAACGCAAACGATAGATTCTATCTTCTTTAGTTCTGCTATCTTCAATTCTTTCAAAATATGAATCTGTTGTTCTTAGTCTACCAGCATAATCAGATAATTTAATTCTGGGAATAATTGTATTTCCAGCAGATAAAGTTTCTAGATACCAGCAACCATCTGAAGCAGCAGTACCAATCTTAGGATCATATCTAAGTGGTGATCTACGCTTGTTGCAGAATGTATAGAATACTGATGTACTTCCTGGTTGGAATGAAACAGGCGCAATGTTATCACGAGCATTTGCTAATGTTTCGTGAATTGTAAATCTAGTGCTGTTAACATAACGAACAAAATAAAGATTTTTACCAGAAATAGTGGTTCCACCAAATTGCTGAGAAAGAGTTGGAAGTGATGAACCAGTAATGTCAGAACCAACACGGAAGAATACTAATTGTGGTTCTACGTTTGTTGATGGTCTATCGAAAGCATGTGGTCTATCAGTTTCTAGAATTGTACTAGATCCAGCAGCAACTTTTGTTTGATACTGATGTAGATCATAGTTAACATCAAGAACATACTGATAAATATCGATTTCTACATTTGCGTCAATTCCATCAGTTTCAGATGAATAAATGTAGATGCCAGCAGCAGCGTTTTCTTCACTAGTTGCTAATAATAGATTTTGTTGATTCGAACCATTAAATGAACCAATTGTAGAGTAATTAAATGGATCGGTAATTCTTCCTGGAGAAATAACATAGTATACAGTATTTGTGTCAAATCCTTTAGGAAGACGAATCAAGCGTTTGTCTACATTAACACCAGATTTTGCTCTTGGAACAAGTCTAATAGGAGTTCCAGTTTCTAACTGGTGTGGGTTTGAAGTTGGCAATCCATTGCTATCATATTCTGTCAAACTAAAGAGTGTAGCTCTTTGTGCCAAAGCACCAGTATTGATAGAAGAAGCTACTCTTGGAACTGTTCCAATACCACTATTAATAATAGTAGATAGAATTTGATAGAAGTTTACAATTGTGCTAGCAGTTGAAGCACATTCGCCGCCTGGAGCACCAGTAGCAGGATCACCAGCAGCTAGATAATTGTAATCTTGAATGACACTAGAATCAGTGCTTGGACTTAAAGTATTAGCCCAAACTCCTTGAGTGAATTCAACATACAAATTAACACCAGTTGAAGTTGCTGTTGCGTTAACTGTAGATCCAAAGTCTAATTTACTTCCTTGAGTTCCAAGTTGAATTTGATTAGATGATAGTCCATTTGTTCCATCACCAATTTTTTTAATGTATGCTGTTGATGGAATTGTTGTAGTATAAGCTATAGTGCTTGATGATGATGTAGGAATGGTATTGACACTACGAACTCTCATGCCAACCGCCAATCCAACTGTGCTGCCTACCGTAACAATAGGCGATCCAGAAGTTGTACTTGCGTTAGGTAGATAAGTATTGTGATTTCTCATCGAAGAAATCGCCAAATCTCTTACATAACGATAAGCATCAAGAGTTTCTAGTTTTTCGTTTTCAATATAATCTAGATTGTTGCCAGTGTAATATGCTTCAGCAGCATTAATTGTATTGACATTACCACCCAATCTTAGGTCGGAAGTAATTGCTTCTACAATATATCCAATGTCTCGCTTACACTTGCTTGCTTCACTAACTTGAGACCATGGACCTGGATTTCTAACTGGTAAATTATTTGTATTGCCAGCAAGAAGAGTGGTTGTAATGATATTTGTGAGAGTATCAATAGTCTGTCTTACATTAGCACAATCAGAATCACCATTGTCTACCGCTGGGAGACCAGAAATACTGCCAGCATTGACAACGCTGGTGACAATTGAGAATAGAGAATCTACTGCTGATTGTACATCTGTACAGGTAGCACCGTTTCCAGAGGCATTGTAAGAAACATTACCACCAGAACCACCAACGGTTGCGGGACCAATTGATAGAGCAAGATTCTTTGTGTATAGTTGATTAGTAAGAGCTCTCTTACACCAATCTCTTGCTTTGTTAAAAGCAACAACAGATTCTGCTGATTCGCCAACTAATCCATTAGAAATTGGAGCGCCTGCTTGTGTGAAATACTCTCTTACAGCACCAACAGTGAACTCGTTACCACCCCAGAAGAGGTCTTGTGCGATAGAATCAACAATGTAACCGATGTCACGCTTACACTTGAGTTCTCCCGCTGGAACAACTGTTGAACGCTCTTCAGCAACAAGATTTGTGATATTTCCTGCGCTTAAATTAGAAGTAACAATAAAGGTAAGACTATCGATTGCTAATCTTACATCAGCACATGAATTGGGACTTGTATTTGGAATATTTCCGCCAGTTCCACTGTAGTTTGCTGGTCCAGAAGTAACAGTAGTATCTTTGATTGTTAGTTGATTAGTCAACGCGGACTTCATCAAATTACGAGCCGCAACAAAAGCAGCATTTGACTGATCAATTTCGCCTGCTAATCCATTTGGAAGCAGTGTAGTAGCATTAGTAAAATATTGTTGAACAAATTTGCGTGTATATACGTTACCACTACCAAGTGAAATATCAAGCGAAACAGCATCAATAAAGAACTCAATATCACGCTTACACTTAACAGGGTCTGGATTGGTGAAAGTAGGATACTGAATGGCGATTTCTGCGTATGCTCCGTCAACAATCTCTTGCTTATTTTGCTGAATTAGGCGATAAGCGTCTTTGTAACGAGAGATTGATGTTGTTTGAGGATCTCCAGGATAATAGAAATCGGGGAACTGAACAGCAATCTCTGCTGATGCTCTATCAATAATTTCTTGGCGGTTTGAGGTAATTAATTTGCTGCCGTCTTTAAATCTACCAACGGTTACATCATCGTTGATTGGATCAATTGTGATAGTAGAAACATATACAGCGCCAGTAGCGTTATTTACTCCAGGAGCTGTTGGAACAACATATCTAAACTGAGTACTGGTTAATCCAGCAGAAAGAACTTGATACTTTCCATTAAATGCTGTTTGTGTAGCACCACCAATCGTCACAAATTGATTTGGTTGTAAATTATGAGGAGAAAGAGTAGTTACAGTAATTGTAGTGCCAGAAGCAGCAAGAGATGGAGAATTGAGTAGTGATGTATTGGTTAATAGGTTCGAGATTGCCTTCTTACACCAATCTTTTGCTCTATTAAAAGCAAAAACTGACTGAGTTTCCTCTCCAGCAAGACCGTTGCTAAGTGGAGTGCCAGTAGATGTAAAGTATGCCTTTGTGGCATCAATCATATTTGAGTTGCCACCAGTATATAAGTCATTGGCGATAGCATCTACAATGTATCCAATATCACGCTTACACTTTTCATTGGCATTTACTCCACCAGGAACAGTAAATGCTGGATATGCTGTCTGCATTTGCGTGAAAGCATAGTCAATGATTTCTTGACGGTTTGCTTTGATTAGATTACTTGCGTCTCTGTAACGACCAGTTTCTGCTGTAATATTTGGATTAACGTAGGAAATATTCTGAAGATTTGGATATTTTTCCAAAATATACCCAAAAGCTTCTGCTTGAATGAATGTCTTGTTTGCGTCAATTAAATTAGCAGCATCCTGTCTTAAATTATACTCAGTTGTAAAACCAACGCCAGTTGGATTTAAAGTCGAGAGTGATGCTGTCCACTTTTTAAAACCAGAGTGAATTAAATCAGCTGATTTAGCACCAGAAGCATCTAATTTGACATAGATTTTCTCATTTCTCTTGGCACCCAAACGATAACCATCAATAGATGCTGCTGGGCGATCCTCAGGATTGCGAGCATCTTCAGAACCAAGATACAATCTTGTTGAGTTTGGATTCAGTGAAGTGCCTCTTACTAGAGGTACATCAAATGTATAATATTGCTTCCTAATTGTTTTTAATGTAGACAGTGATTTTGGTGGAATAATATCTGTAACATATCCACCCTTATCTTGGTTGAAAGCAAAACCTTTATATCCAATAGCATGTAGGGAGGTGTTACCGAAGTTTGAGTTCGAGTTGGTGATAGACATATCACCACCAGACTCCATCAGGAAGTGATCAGCAAAACCCACAGCGAAGATCGAAACGCACTGAATGAAGGAGTCATCAGATGCCTTAACGTGGAAGTTTCTCCAGTCATCTTTCCAATATGCGTCACCCTTAATGTGATAAGGAGTGGTAGCAAATGCGTCAGTTAGTGGTGCCTGGTTCCAAGTGTTGCTAAACTCATCGTAGCGAATGAACGCACGGTCGTCTTTCTGTAGCGAAACACCAGTGTACTGAGCAATAACCATGGATTTGAATCCAGTGGCTTTCTTACCATCTGCCCAGATACCACAAATACCCCAAGTCGAACGAATCGAAACGTTGAAGACGTATGGTGATGCCGATTCTACGCTATCTACTTCCGCCTGTACGGTGGCATTAGTATCGAGAGCAGGGGATGAAGCAGAAGTGTAAGTTGTGCCGCTTACAAGTCCAAGACCAGTAGCGGTTGCCGCAACTCTGTATGTGAATACCTTAGGGTCTGTTGGACTGATACTAGCAACTTGGAATACTCCATTTAGAGTATCATTCAAACCATTATTGGTAATAGCAACATACTGACCAGGGAAGAACCCATGATTAATTTTGGTACGTACAGTTAAAGTGGCAATACCAGCAGGCGAAGAATCATCAATTCTTGCTTCATCAATACGAACAGCATCCTGTAGAGGACCAACGATTCTATTTTCTTGTACTCTAAAATCAAATTCTCTATTGCGAATGACCATCAATGCCCACTTATTTGGGTTTGTTGTTGGTCTTGAATTTGTTGATGATGATGTAGCCTGATATGCTTGACCATTATAAAGAACTTTATCACCAGCAGTATAGGTGGTGGTTGAAGACCAATACTCGGTTACAGGAAGAGTTTGACCTTCTACATAAACATCATCAATAGGTGGTTGAAAGTCACTGAAGACATGAGCGATTTTTCTATAAAGTAATCCTAAATCTTGTCTATCAGCAAAAACAAAGTTTGTAATCTTGTGGTGAGAGAATTCTGGTACTACCTTAGTAACAGTATCATTTGGTTGTGTGTAAACCTTACCGATACCAGCAGCAGAATCATATAGTGGTGAATTGGAAGAAAGATCACCATCTTGAATAGTAAATTGCCAGAAATAGCATCCACCAGTTACATTGAATAGCGCACAACGAGGAACATCTTTGTCAGCAGGATCAGGAACATACAAAGGACGTAGTTGAGTTCTACGCAGATCCATACCTACGAGAGATGTGCCTCTAGGAATAGTACATCCACCATCACGTCCATTAAACTTATAAAGAATGTTATTTGGATCGCTTAAATCAAAACTTACATTAGAATTAGTTTCCCACTCGCCTAATGCTTGATTATACTGAAAAATAGGAAGATTTTCTACATCTTCTATGCCTGGGCGGTTGTCAATGTGGTGTACACCAGGAGACAACATAATTGTGAATTGATCAAAACGATCATTATCAATGCCTGGGGAATACGAGAATCTTGCTACCTCAAGGAAAGCTCTCTGGATGCTTACAAATGGTCTTGTTGGTGAATTTCCTCTGTTGTCTAAC
>Ga0129333_10000654_pt1 | contig 29436 bp, 28 predicted proteins | sample CPB6_08_DNA_FD_94474 | JGI IMG/M metagenome (GOLD analysis project Ga0129333, IMG submission 94474) | Freshwater to marine salinity gradient microbial communities from Chesapeake Bay, USA - CPBay_Sum_0.6_0.8_DNA | ecosystem: Environmental > Aquatic > Marine > Coastal | place: USA: Chesapeake... | reverse complement strand
TGACAGGCGAACCTCACGTCGCACTCCCGACACATCCGAGGGAGCGAGGACGACTTGTGCTGGCCGAAAGCGACCTGCCGGGGATCATCGACGAGACGTCGCAACGGAGTTTCGTGAATGTTGCCGAGCAGATGGTCGGGTTCCACGAAGTGATCACACGAGTAGACGTCGCCGTTGTGCTCGAGAGCCAGAGCATCGCCGCAGGTGGGCGAATGGACGCACAAGGTGTGGATGCCGAGATGTGACCCGAGAGTCACGTCGAACAGTTGCACGAAGACTCGACCGACGTCGTGGCGCAACCACTCGTCGTACACGGTCACGAGGAAGTCACCGTACTGACGACCCGTGATCGAGCGACTGGTGACCACGTTGCCCTCCTGGCGATACAGGATGCGGCGGCGACCCGGCACGTCGCTCCAACCCCGCTCGGCCAATTCGAGGGTCAGAGGGTCGGCTCGCTCGACGATGGGAATGAACTGGACGTGCTCGGCCGACAAGGTGTCGCGGAAATATCGGTACACGTCCAGTGGGAGATCGACGTTCGCCGCGGAAAGACTGCACAAGACGTTGGTCTCGATGTCGGCCCGACGCAGATCGAACCAGGCCTGTTCGACCCGGGCGTGGGTGGGAGATCCGTTCTTGGTGACTCGGAAGCGATCGTGCACGTCGGCCGGACCGTCGATACTGAGGCCCACGAGTACGCGATGTTCCGAGAAGAGTCCCAGCCATTCGGCGTCGAGCAGCGTGCCATTCGTCTGGATGGAGTGCACGAGGTTCTGAGCGGGTCGTTTCGATCGTTCGGCGAGAGTGAGCGCACGTCGGAAGAATTCGACGCCCATCAAGGTCGGTTCGCCGCCCTGCCAGGCCACGTTGACCTCGCCATCGGGTTGCGCGTCGATCAGTTGAGTCACGTAGGCCTCGAGTGTGTCGCCGCGCATCTTGGTCGAGCCGGCGGGATAGAGAGCGTCCTTCGACAGGAAGAAGCAGTAGGTGCAATCGAGATTGCACGTGGCACCGGTCGGTTTGGCCAGGAGATGGAACGGGCGTTTCACGGCGGTGTTCGTCTCAGGACCAGGACCGGTGCCAGAGCAGGGGATTGGTGGCGCCGTCGGCAACGGAGCCCGGTGCTTTGCCACCGAGCCACAGCATGTGATCGAAGTTCTTGCTCGGAGGGACCGGATCGGAAATCGTCGCTCCATCGGCGAAGTAGATCACGGTGATCACGCCGCGCATGATCGACGTGGGGTTACCCGGTGCGCTGTGAAGCGTCCAGCCTCGATGGAACGTCGCGTCCCCGGCGCGGAACGGACCGTGAGTGCTCACGTGGTAACGCTCGACGACACGTTCGAAGTGAGCCTGCGAGTCGTCGCCGATGGTGAAATCACCGAGATTGCCGTCGCGCCACGACTCGTCGGCGAAGTTCATGCCGCCGATCTCGTCGGGAACGTCGACGAGGGGCATCCACATCGTGATGGTTCGGTCGGTGTCGAGCGGCCAGTACACCTGATCCTGGTGCCACGGGGTGTGCCCTCCGCCGGGCTCCTTGTACAAGGCCTGGTCGTGATAGAGGCGTACGCCGTCGCAGTCGAGCAATTCGGCGGCGACTCGTGCGAAGCGACGAGCCAACACGAACTCGGCCACGGTCGTGTCGTGTTGGAAGACATTGGCCGACTGGATGAAGGCCCTGCCGTACGTGTCGCGCTCGGCCAGAGGGCGGCGGTCGAAGCGACGGGCCATGGTTGCCTCGTCGATGGCCGGCTTGTAGCGGGCGACCTCGTCGGCGGAGGCCAGACCACGAACCACCGCGTGTCCCCGACGCTGGAACGACTCGATGGTGGCCGGTTCGACGGCCACCGAGTCGTCGAACGGTGACCGGTCCATACCTCATTGTGGCCCATGTCGTCGTCGGCGGTGACCGTCGATCACGCCGAGGAGGTCCGATCGGGCCACAATGGGCGAGGAAAGGACGCCATGGACTTCACCTGGACCCCGGAACAAGAGGCGTTGCGCGAGGAGGCCCGTGAGGTCGCCGAGGAGGCCGTACGTCATTACGGTCGTTGGAACGACTCCTGGATCAACGGTTGGTCGCGTGAGTTCGCCGAAGAACTCGGTAAGCGGGGTTGGATCGGACTCACCTGGCCGACCGAATTCGGCGGACAGGGTCGTCCGGCGATCGACCGTTTGATCATCGGCGAAGAACTGATCAAGGCCGGGGCACCGATCGGTGCGATGTGGTTCGCCGACCGTCAGATGGGTCCGACCCTCATGACGTACGGTCGTCCCGATCAGCAGGCCGAGTTTCTTCCCGACATCCTCGCCGGACGTTCGGTGTGGTGCATCGGAATGTCGGAACCGAACGCCGGGTCCGATCTGGCGTCGCTGAAGACCCAGGCCGTCCGCGACGGTGATCACTGGGTGATCAACGGTCAGAAGATCTGGACGAGTTTCGGTGAGGTGGCCGACTACTGCTACCTCATCTGCCGGACGTCGACCGACGGCCCTCCGCACGCGGGGATCTCCGAGATCATCGTCCCGATGGACACCCCCGGCATCGAGGTCCGACCCATCAAGGACATGACGACCAACCGTCATTTCTGCGAGGTGTTCTACACCGACGTGCGAGTGCCGGTCGTCAACCTCGTCGGATCGGAAGGTGGTGCGTTCAAGCAGACGATGCGCCAACTCGAGCACGAGCGCGGCGGCATCGACCGGTTGGTGTCGAACTACGCGCTCTACTGCATCGCGCGCGACCGGGCCGACACCTCCGACCCGCGAGTCCGCGCCGAGATCGCTCGCCTCGAGACGAAGTACCGCATCGGTCGCATTCTCGTGATCCGCGAGGTCCTGCACCAGGCGCCGGCGGGATTCTCGGCGGCCACCAAGTGCTTCTGCACCGAGCACGAGTGGGACGTGGCCCAGTTCGTCTCGCGCACCCTCGGCGCCGAAGCGACGCTCTGGAACGACGTCACGCAGGGTCTGGCGTATGCGCCCGGGTACACGATCATGGGCGGGACGTCGAACGTGATGCGCAACATCCTGGGTGAGCGGGTCCTGGGCCTGCCGAAGTGACTTCCGGTCGGCCGGGCTGAATTACGGTACGTCTCCGAAGGGGGAGACATGACGACGTGGAATTTCGCCGACGCCTACGAGGCCATCGCGGCTCGGGTGCCGAACAGTCCGTGCCAGATTCAGGGGGACCGGGCGTTCACCTGGTCCGATTTCGACCGTCGAACGAATCGGTTGGCCGCCGACATGATCGCCGGAGGGCTCGCCAAGCAGTCGAAGGTCGCGGCCTATCTCTACAACGGGCCCGAGTATCTCGAGACCTACGTCGGAGCGTTCAAGGGTGGCTTCGCACCAGCGAACACCAACTACCGATACGGGCCCGAAGAGGTGTGGTACCTCTTCGACAACGCCGATGCCGAAGCCGTGGTCTTCCACGCGACCTTCGCCGAATTGCTCGACGGAATTCGTTCGCGATTGCCCAAGGTGAAGCGTTGGTACTGCGTCGCCGACGGCACGGCCGCGACACCCTCGTGGGCACTCGATTACGAGTCGGTGGTGAACGGATCCGATCCCGGACCGATCCGCCCGTCGTGGGGTCGCACACCCGACGATCTGCTTCTTCTCTACACCGGCGGTACCACCGGCATGCCCAAGGGTGTGATGTGGCGTCAGGACGATCTCTTCAACGTCGTGGGTGCTGGAGGCAATGCCGTGCTCGGCATTGCGCCGTCGACCTCGATCGAGGAGTTGGCGAGTCGCCTCGATCCGAACACGCCCGGTCTCGTGGTGCTCCCCGCCTGTCCCTTGATGCACGGAACCGGACAGTTCACCAGTCTCATCTCGTTGAACGCCGGCGGCACGGTGGTCACTTTGAAATCGCGACAGTTCGACGTGCACGAGCTCCTCGGCGCCGTCGAGAAGCATCGCGTACAAGTACTGGTGATCGTGGGTCAGGCGTTCGCCGGGCCGATCCTCGACGCTCTCGAAGCCGAACCAGGTCGCTACGACCTGTCGAGTCTGCTCATGATCACGTCGTCGGGTGTGATGTGGAGTCAGGAGAACAAAGCCGGACTGCTGCGACACATTCCGCAAGTGATCCTGTTCGATTCGTTCGGCTCGTCCGAGGCAGTCGGTCTCGGAGGTTCGGTGAGCGCGGCCGGCGTGGCGTCGGAAACCGCCAAGTTCCAACTCGGACCGGCCTGTGCCGTCTTCACCGAGGACGGGCGCCGAGTGACACCCGGATCAGGCGAGCGTGGACTCGTCGCCGTCGGTGGATTCATTCCCCTCGGTTACTACCGCGACGAAGCCAAGACCGCGCAGACTTTCCGGACCTTCGAGGGTCAGCGTTGGAGCGTCCCGGGTGACTGGGCCGAGATCCTCGCCGATGGCACGCTCGTTCTGTTGGGTCGAGGATCGGTGTGCATCAACACGGGTGGAGAAAAGGTGTTCCCCGAAGAGGTCGAGGAAGAGCTGAAGCGACATCCGTCGGTCCGTGACGCCGTGGCCGTCGGGATCCCGGATGCTCGATTCGGAGAGACGATCTGCGCGGTGGTGGAGGCCGAGCCCGGTCATGTGCCGAGCCTCGACGAACTGTCGGCCCACGTGAAGTCGCGGCTCGCGGCGTACAAGGCGCCACGCAATCTGGTCCTCGTCGACACGATTGGTCGGGCGCCGAACGGAAAGGTCGACTACAAGCGTTTGAAATCGGTGGCGCTCGACAGGCTCGGTGTCGCGCCGTGATCACGTCGTGAACGGCCCGTCGCGTAGTGACGACCTGCGACGTCGACTCGGCGCGCACGAGTCGGTGTTGATGCCGGGCGTCTGGGATCCGTTGTCGGCTCGGATCGTCGCCGAAGCAGGATTCTCGACGGCGTTTCTCTCCGGTTTCGCGGTTTCCGGCACGTTGTTGGGACGCCCCGATGTGGGCCACCTCACCCAGACCGAAATGGCCGATGCCGCGCGTCGAGTGTGCGCGGCGGCACCCGAACTGAACGTCGTGGTCGACGCCGACACCGGCTACGGGAACGCGATGAACACCATTCGCACCGTCGAGTTGTGGGAGTCGGCGGGAGCGGCCGGCATGTTCGTCGAGGATCAGGTGTGGCCCAAGAAGTGCGGACACATGGACAACAAGACCGTGGTGGCACGCGAGGAATGGCTGGCCAAGTTGCGCGCTGCCTGTGAGAGGCGGCAACACCTGTTCGTGACCGCCCGCACCGACGCCCGAGCGGCGATCTCGCTCGACGAGGCGATCGAGCGTGGACGCATGGCTCGTGATCTCGGGGTCGACGCCGTGTTCGTGGAGGCTCCGCAGTCAGTTGCCGAACTGGAGACGATCGCCCAGGCGCTCGCCGGTGTCACTCTCGTGGCCAACATGGTCGAGAAGGGCAAGACCCCGCTGCTGAGCCCGGCCGAACTCGCCGAACTCGGCTTCCACCTGATCGTGTCTCCGCTCTCGGTCTTGCTGGCGGCCACCAAGGCCATGCGGACGGCAGCGGCCCACCTGCACCGACACGGAACGATGCGTGATCGGCTGGACGACCTCGAGACCTTCGACGACTTCACCGACCTGGTCGGCCTGCCCGAGCATCAAGTCACCGAGCAACGTTTCTCGTGAGTCGGTAGAGTTCGGATCACTCATCCAGAGCGGTCCGAGCAATCGGACCCGGCAACCTGGGCGGAAGCCCCAAGGTGCCTTCCTCACGAGAGCGCGAGTTCTCGGGTGGAGATGTGGCCGATTCGTCGGCAACGAAGCTTCCCTGGATGGGTGACCCGAACGTTTCGAACGACGAAGGACGAACCCATGACGATCGACCTGCCTCCGGTGACCGGCGCCTGGCGCGCTGGCGATCCCGTGGGCGAGCGCCGTTTCCTGCGACTCGACCGCAAGGTCGCGGTCGACGGTGGCGACGTCCTCGACGAGGTCGAGATCGCCTTCGAGACCTGGGGTGAGTTGAACTCCGATGCGTCCAACGCCGTGCTCTTGTGTCACGCATGGACCGGCGACAGTCACGCCGCCGGTCGCGCCGGTGACGGACATCCCACCCCGGGCTGGTGGGAGACGGTGGTCGGTCCGGGTCGAGCCATCGATACCGATCGCTGGTTCGTGGTCTGCAGCAACGTTCTCGGTGGGTGTCAGGGAACCACCGGGCCGGCATCGCCGCACCCGACCGACGGCCGTGCGTACGGCTCGCGTTTTCCGGTGGTGACCATCAGGGACATGGTGCGCGTGCAGGCGCGTCTCGCCGATCATCTCGGTGTTCGACGCTGGCATTCGGTGATCGGCGGTTCGATGGGCGGCATGCAGGTTCTCGAATGGGCCGTCACCTTTCCTGATCGTGTTCGCTCGATCGTGCCGATCGCCACCTGTCTGCAGGCCTCGGCGCAACAGATCGCCTGGGAATCGATCGGTCGGCGAGCGATCCTTCACGACCCGAATTTCCGTGGTGGCGATTATTACGAGGCCCGTCCCGGACACGGTCCCCATCAAGGTTTGTCGACCGCGCGCATGGTGGCCCAAGTGACGTTCCGGAGCGACAACGTTTTCACCGAGAAGTTCGGTCGAGACGTGGTCGGCGGCAGCGAAACACTCGGTGGAGTGTCGCGCGATCAGCGTTTCGAAGTCGAGCGCTACCTCGAGTACCACGGCGACAAACTGGTTCAGCGATTCGACGCCAACAGCTATCTGGTGATCGGCCGCGCCATGGATCTGCACGACGTCGCCCGTGGACGCGGCGGTCTCGAGGCCGCGGTGAAACGGATCGTCGTACCGACCCTCACCATCGGCATCGTGAGCGACATCCTGTATCCCGCCTATCAGCAGATCCAGATCCGTGACCTACTGAACGCGCACGGCGTGCGAGCCGAGTACGTGGAGGTCGATTCACCCCATGGCCACGATGCGTTCCTGATCGACTTCGATCAGGTGGGGCCGCCGATCACTCGGTTCCTGGATTCGATCGACTGATTCTCGCCGCCAACATCCGATCGAGAGTCGGGACCGCGCGGCTGTTGGCCGGAAGACGCAAGAGTGCCCGTTGCGGTCCGGAGATCACGTAGATCTGCTTCTTGGCCGGCGGGGCATCACTCTTGGCCACCACGCTGTAGTGACCTCCGAATCGAGAACTGCGAATTCCTCGTGATCCGGCGACGAGGGAATTGCCGTCCACGTGCAGTCGCATTTCCCGCCACGGTCCGTCCGGTGTGTCGTGCGGGCCGAGGACTTGGATGCGGGCGATGAAACGTTCACCGTCCTTGCTCACCCAGTGGGGTTCCATACGGTAGGCGGCGACGAGCATTCCGAGGCACACGGCGAGCGCGCCCACGGTGAGTGCGATGTCGGCCACGACCCGAGTCTGGCACGACACGAGTCTGGCACGACACCTGGGATCGGCGTGGGCGAGACTTGATTCGTGCCCGAAATTCTGGAGGTCGAGTTCTTCCGTCGTGCGGCCGAAGCAGTGGTGGGACGTCGGGTGCGCAACGTCACTGATTTCGATCCGTTGGTCTGTGTCGAAGGTATGGACTCCGCCCTGCCCGGTCGACGAGTGATCGCGGTACGACGGCACGGGAAAGTACTGACGATGGATCTGGGGACGCAGAAGTCGTCGGTCGACCTCTCGATCGATCTCCATTTCGGCATGGCCGGTCGCATCGTGGTCGACGGTCGTTCGCCAATCGGCGAGTTGGCCTACGGCGCTTCCGACGACGATCGATGGCGTCGATTCGGACTGTCGTTCGACCGTGGCTGGCTGGCGATCTCCGACCCGAGACGATTCGCGCGCGTGACCTGGTCTCGCGACGCCGAAGGTCTCGGTCCCGACGCGCTCTCCGTGAATCTCGCGACGTTTCGCACCCGACTCGTCGGGCGACGAGGTCCGGTCAAAGCGGTGCTCCTCGACCAATCCGTGATCGCCGGTCTCGGCAACATGCTCGTCGACGAGATTCTTTGGCGCCAGGGGATCGACCCCCGGCGTTCCGTGGCCGATCTGGATCCTGACGAAGTGCGTGGCGTGCATCTCACGATGCGACGAGTGCTCGATCAACTCGACCGGCGGGGCGGCAGTCACGCCGGCGATCTGTCGGTGGAACATCGTCGACCGGGAGAGTGCTGTCCGCGCGACGGTGCGACGCTCGATCGGGTGACCATCGGTGGTCGTACGACCTTCTGGTGCCCGCGTCACCAGAAATGAGGGATCGGTGCGCGAAACTACGTCCGTGATCTGGATCGGAGCTATCGACACCGAGAGCGTCTCGGACTCGGGGAGTTCGAACACGGTTCTCGCCGTGACTCTCGCGCTCGTGGTTCTGGGCGTGGCCCTGATCGGGGTCACCACGTGGTTCTGGCGCGCGACTCGTCCGGATCCGGAGGCCCTCGGTCCTTTGCTCGTCATGAGTGACCGTGATTTCGCCCGACGGGGTCCGATCGAGCAACGACGCTCCCTGGACGCGGCGCGACCCTCGGCAACGGTCGTCGAGGAGCCGATCGACGAGCCACTCGTCGGTGACGGCGACGAGATGCCGGCACCCGACGACGACTGGGACGAGATCGGTGACGCGGACGAGGCTCCTGTGGACGTTCCCGCCGAAGACATCGACGAGTCACCCACCCCGGGAGCACGTCCGATCGATCCTTTGCTGGGCTGAGCCGAACTCGTTCTCGTAGATTGTGGTCATGGCCGAACTCGACCTCGATGCGATGCTGCAGCGGTTCCGTGAGCGCGCCGCGGCCGTGAAGAAGCGCCCGCTGCCGCCGGTTGCCGGAGAAGAGCGTCGTCACTTCATCGAACAAGCACAGACCGACTTCCAGGACTTCGCGATCATCGGAGACGCCACCGCCTCCATCGAGGATGGTGTTCTGACTCTGCGCGTCGATCTACGCCCCGAGTCGGCTCGCTCATGAGTTCTCGACCTCGCGAACCTCGCGAGGTCGCCATCTCGGCGGTACTCATCGGTGTGGTGGGTTGGGGCATCGGCCCGTTGCTCGTGCGTGGAATGACCGTGTCGGGCGTGTCGGTCAGCTTCTACCGAATGTGGCTGGCCGTACCCGTCATGATCGTTCTCGCGCGAGTTCTGGGCGAACCGCTCACGTGGCGGGTCCTTCGGGTGTGCATCGCTCCGGGAATTCTGTTCGCCGCGTCGATGATGCTGGGTTTCCAGGCGATGAAGGAGACCTCGATCGCCAACGCGACTCTGATCGGACAACTCAGTCCGGCTTTCCTGATGCTCGGAGCCGGTCGACTGGTCGGAGAGAAACCGAGCGTGCGGGCTGCGATCGCCGCCATCGTGTCGTTCGCCGGTCTCGGCCTCATGGTGGTCGCAAGCGGTGACACGAGCGGATCATCGTTCGGCGGAGATGCGCTGGCCTTCGGCAACGTGATCTGTTTCACCGTGTACTTCGTCCTCATGAAGAAGTTGCGGGACGCCGACATCGGCAGTTGGGAGTTCCTTGCGGGTGTATTCGTCGTCGGTTCGATCGCCATGACGCCGTACTGTCTGCTGGCGTCGGACGATCTCGGGTCGATGACCGGACTCGACTTCGTCCGAGTGGCCGCGATGATCGCTGGCCCCGGAGTGCTCGGGCACGGACTCATCACGTGGGCGAGTCGACAACTGGAGGCCACGACGACGTCGTTGCTGACCTTGCTCAGTCCACCGCTGTCGGTGGTGGGGGCCTGGATCATCTACGAGCAAGAACTCGCCTGGGGTCAGATCGTCGGAGCCCTGATCGTGCTGGTCGGACTGGCCGGAACGGTGGCCGCCGCCCGGGTGTCGAAGGTTCCCGAGCCCATCTGAAGTGTTGGTCGGTTCCGACCTCGGCGGTAGATTGCTCTGCGCTGCGGACGTGGCTCAGTTGGTAGAGCATCACCTTGCCAAGGTGAGGGTCGCGGGTTCGAATCCCGTCGTCCGCTCCAAACACACAGGCCCGGGGGTCATTCCCCGGGCCTGTGTCGTTCGTCCCCGGTGTTCTGGTGAGGATTCTTCACCGCATAGGTCAAGATCCCGCACCAGAAACTCGGGGGAGGAGCCGTTCGGGTCAGTTCGACCCAGTGACGGAATGATTCCGGCGACGCCGTAACCACATCGCCAACGGTGTGAAAACAGCCAGCACCACTCCGATCGGAACGAGAATTCGTCGCCAGCCGGCGTGCGAATCCGTCGATGACCCCGTCGGAGTTCCGAAAGTGGCCGTGCTCATGAGCGTTTCTCGATCGCGATGCGCTTTTCCTTGGCGTGGCTCCCGTTGACCGGCACCTTGACCTCGAGGATGCCGTTCTCGTAGGTCGCCTTCACGTCCTTGTCGGACGTGCCGGCTGGCAGCACCACGAGTCGTGTGAACGACCCGTAGTTGAACTCGCTGCGGTAGTGCCGGGCATCGGAGAGTTCGCTCTCTTTCCGGCGTTGAACCATGAGCCGTAGAACTCCGTCGGCAACGGAGAGTTCGACATCCTTGTCGGGGTCGATCCCCGGAGCCTCGGCACGAATGACGAAGGCTCCGTCACGCTCGAACTCCTCGACACGGATGCTCGTCTCCGCCATGAAGTCGGTCCATCCGTCCATTCGGTCGAACGGGAAGCGGGTCGACATCCAGGACGGCCAGTCGAGTTCGAGATAGGGCTTGCGCAAGAGAGACATGAAACTCCTTTTGGTGTTGTGGATCAGGGAGCGAGCAGAACTCGAACACTGGTGAACGTGTTGGTGAAGATGTTGGTGGTGAGAGTCACGGACGTCGCCGAGACTGCCGAGGTGTACGACGCGACGACCGATTCGCCGTTCATGAAGTCGACCGTGACTGCCGAACAGTTGGCCGAGATGCCCGACACGGTCGCCGAGGTGACCCGGATGCCGTTCTGCGACGTGTTGCCGTAGGAGTAGGTGGTGGTGACACCGTCGGAGTCGCATGCCTGTGCTTGGGACTCGCCGACGGCTGGCATGAAGGGCACCGCGACGTTCAGGCTGTCGAACGCCATCACGGCGGCGGGTAGGGCCAGACAGGCGAAACCGACGAGGCCGAGGGTTCGTTTCGCTCGTCGCTTACGTCCGGTGGTCGGGGCTGAGTCTTCGAGCATTTTCATTGTGTTTCTCCTGTTGGGTCGTTGATTTCGGAATGTGTTCTTCGTGGGTGTGACGGGCAACGTAGAGGCACCGGATCGACGTCGGCTCGCGAGGGCGAGCATCGTGACGAACGTGCCTCGGAAAGGGGGTACCGTGCCGGCATGCGACAGTTGTCCGGACTCGACGCGACGTTCCTGCACATGGAGTCGCCAACGACGTTCGGTCACGTGTCCGGACTGTCGTTGTACAGCCGTCCTTCTCCCGAGTTCGACCCGTACGACGTGGTGTACAGACGCTTCGAGTCTCTTGCCGGCCGTGTGGAGCCGCTCCACCAGAAATTGTTGGAAGTGCCGCTCGGTCTCGATCATCCCTATTGGGTGGTCGACGACGATTTCGACCTCGACTACCACGTGCGGCATCTCGGTCTCGCGCCGCCGGGCGACGAGCGGCAGTTGGCCGATCAGGTGGCTCGCATCTTCGGTCGTGCGCTCGATCGGGCGCGACCGCTGTGGGAGGTCTACGTCATCGAAGGTCTGGCCGATGGTCGCTGGGCCCTCATGACGAAGTTCCATCATTCCTCGATCGACGGGGGAGCAGGCGTCGTTCTTCTGAACATGCTCACGGATTCGTCGGCTGACGATCGTCTCGAACTCGAACCGGTACCGATCGAGCCCGAAGTCGTGCCGCCACCGAGTGAACTGCTTCAACGCGCGATCTCGAAGTTGGCCACCAATCCCGTCCGTGCATTGAGACTTCAACTTCGCGTCACGCAAGGTGTGGTCGATTCGGTCGGTTCGCCGGTGGCGAGCCAGATCACTCGTCAAGTGCGCAAAGCAGTCCGTACCGTGACTCGTCGACCCGACGTGGAGCGCCCGACCGCGGTCGATCGCGTGCGTCTGCCGCTCACCCCGGCGCCACCCACGCCGTGGAACAAGACGATCACTTCCCATCGCCGATTCGCCATGCGATCGGCCTCGCTCGACACGTTGAAGGAACTGAAGTCGGCATCGGGCGGAACCGTGAACGACATCGTCATGGCCATCTGCACCGGAGCCCTTCGGTCGTACCTGCTGAAGCACGACGCGCTTCCCGATCGCCCGCTGCGAGCACTGGTGCCGGTGTCGTTCCGCACGGGAGAGGAAGAAGTCCCCTGGACCAACTTGGTCTCGGGAATCATCGCCGATCTCCCCACCGATTGTGCCGATCCGGTCGAGCGCATCTCGCTCTGTCACGACGCCATGGAGGCGGCCAAACGACAGTTCGAGCTCCTGCCGGCCGACACCATCGCCAACGGCGCCCAGGCCGCATCACCATTGATCGCCACGGCCGCGACCCGTCTCGCCTCGCGGTTGCGTTGGGCCGATCGGGCGAACCTGCTGCCCAACAACGTGGTCATCTCGAACGTTCCCGGTCCGCGTAGCCCGATGTGGCTAGACGGAGCCCGTCTCGAGAACTACATCCCGATCTCGATCGTGACCGACGGGATGGGGCTGAACATCACCGTTCACAGCTATCTGGATCGTCTCGACTTCGGATTGATCGCGTGCCGCGAACTCGTTCCCGATCTCTGGGATCTGCTCGACATGCACTTCGACGAGATCGACAACTTGTGTCGTCTCCTTGGGGTTCGTCGATCGGACTGACTCACTCGCGAACGAAGAACACGCGGTTCCAGTCCCGATTGTTTCGTCCGTCCACCGCAACCCTCCATTCGTAGGTGCGTCCGGAGGCCAGCGCGATCGGAGGGATCTGGATGGCGACGTTCTGATCGATGTCGGATCCTGGTTTCACGCCGTCAGGGCGGCGAACCTCGAAAGCGATCTCGAACGACAACGGGGACTCGTTGACGAGAACCGCTCGACCGTCCTCGTCGACCAATTCGGCACGGATCGAGATTCGTTGATTGGCCATGTCCCACGGAACCTTGGCCATGAACGCCAACGCGCTGGCGAATGGCGTGGGCCCGACCTGGGACCAACCGGCACCGGCCATCATGACCTTGCCGTCATGGGTGACGGCGTAGTCGGCCAGAACCACCTGCAGCTGAATCGTCACGACGGCTCCTCTCCGATCCGCCGGTACCGTAACAGCGTGAGTGACCGACCAGCAGGGTGGGGAACGTCGCGAACCTTCAAACCGCGACGTCGGCGACTCGGTGCGCGACGGGCCGACGTGATGAGCGAACTCATGCCCACCTTCGGTTTGGCCGAGTCGGGCGGCCCGATCGATCCTCGCTCGCTTTTCGCACCCCAGACTCGGATCTGTCTCGAGATCGGATGCGGCAACGGCGATCTGGCGTCGCACGTGGTGCGTCATCTGCCCGGGACGGCGGTGATCGCCGTCGACGTCCATCGACCCGGGATTGCCCGTCTGCTCGACGACATCGCGACCTATGCGCTCACCGATCTTCGGGTGGTGGAGGGGGATGCGTTGGTCTTCGTCGAACGTCTTCCCGACGCCTCGATCGACGAAGTGTGGGCGTTCTTTCCCGATCCGTGGCCGAAGAACGCTCAGGCGCATCGACGTCTCTTCACCGACGAGCGGCTGGCCCGAGTGTCGCGCGTGCTCCGCCCGGGCGGTGTGCTCCGGATCGCGACCGACGTGGACGCTTATGCCGTGGCGATCGAACGACGCATCCGTGAGTCGCAACTCTTCGAGGATCCGGTTCGTGAACGTGCCGAATGGCGTGTCGAAACCGCGTTCGAGAGAGCGGGTGAGGCCGCGGGACGGCGGGCGACCGACCTGGTCGCCCGGCGAAGTCAACGGCGCACCGACGACTAGAGACCGATGCGGTTTCCGGCGTCGAGATCATCGGCGGCCGAGAAGGCACGACGGACCAGGGAGTCCATGAGTGCGGCGCCACGTTCGTTCGCGGTGTCGAGTGTGAGGATGCTGGCCGCGAACGACGTGCAGTAGAAGAGGCAGCCTTCGGCATAACCCTGGGTGATCCGGGCCGGATCCGACCATTCGGCGGGTACACCGAGTGCGCGCAACGCTCGGGAGTACCTCTCGATGAGGTCGGTCTGCGTGGCGCGTCTCATCTCGGTCGGAATGTTGGTGCCGAGGAAATACACGAGGTCGGTGGTGCTCGGAGCTCGCATCGACAACTGCCAGTCGATGAGCGTCATCGAGTCATCGGCTCCGAAGAACATGTTGTCGAGTCGGAAGTCACCGTGGATGAGGGTGAGTGGCCAATTGGCGTAGGTCTGGATCCAGTCGACGACCCGCGGTGCGAACGCCTCGCACCAGCGCAGGACACGCTCGGGAAGCGAGTCCTGATAGCGGGCGAGGAAGGTGGGCCAGCCCATGTCGAACATCGACCCCACCGATGCGCTCATCGGATCGGAGATGTCGGGCATCCACGTCAGTTCGTGCAATTCGGGACGATCGAACCACGAGCCGTGGAGGGAGGCCGCCGCATCGATGGCCGAACGGGCCTGTTCGAGGGTGGGGCCGGCCACCTGGTCGCCGGGCGCGAGTGGATGAAGATCCTCGAGGACGAGGACGTAAGGATCGGCCGACGAGTACAGACATCGGGGAACCCGGAAACTCATCGACCGTTCGGACATGCGCGGGGCCACCTCGGTGTAGAAGCGGTGTTCACGTTCCCAGACGCGCATCATCTCGCCGATCATTCGACCGCCCGGATCGCTCGTCGGCATCTTCACGATGACGTGCCGCGGAAGGCCGGCACCCTCCAGGCTCACACGGGCCAATTGGCCCATGAATCCTTCACCGGTGCCGATCACCGTGCTGGAGAACGAATCGACGCGCGTGCCGAGGGCATGGCTGAGCCATCCCGAGTCGAGTTCGGACATGTTGGTCGGTGCCTGCATCGTGCGCCCCCTCTGCGACGTGTGCGACTGGCGACTCCACCCTAGATGACCGATCGCTACCCTGAGGGCGTGCTTCGAATCGACGAGATGCAGCGGGAACTCGGCGACATCGTCGGAGCCGATCACGTGCGTGCGACCGAGACCGCCGACGTGACCGATTGGACCGGTCGGTACCGGGGTGTGGGTTCGTGCATCGTGCGCCCGGCGAACACCGAACAGGTTGCCGGCGTGGTGCAGTGGGCCCGCCGACGGGCGGTGTCCCTCGTGCCCCAGGGGGGCAACACCGGACTGGTGGGGGCGTCCGTTCCTCGTCGCGACGAAGTGATCGTGTCGACTCGACGTCTTCGCGTCATCTCCGATGTCGATGTGCTGGCACGTCAGGTGACCGCGGGTGCCGGAGTCACGCTGCAAGAACTCCAAGAACATGCGGCTCGATGGGATCTTCGCTATCCGGTCGATTTCGGTGCCCGTGGATCGGCCACAGTTGGTGGGTCGTTGGCCACCAACGCCGGGGGAATCAACGTCGTTCGCTACGGCATGACGCGCCGTCAAGTGGTGGGCGTGGAAGCCGTGCTCGGTTCCGGCGAGGTCGTGTCGCACCTCGGCGGATTGATCAAGGACAACACGGGTTTCGATCTGGCCGGTCTCCTGTGCGGCAGCGAGGGAACGCTCGGAATCGTCACTGCCGCTCGCTTGCAACTCGTGCCCCGAGCGCCCCACGTGGTGACGGCCCTCGTCTCGTGTGGTGACGTCACCGAAGCCGTCGCGGTGGCCGCGTCGGTGTGCTCTCGCCTCGACAGTGTCGATGCCGCCGAGCTCGTCACACGTGACGGCGTCGCTCTCGTGCGAGAGGTGACCGGCACCGACTCGACCCTGCCCGACCGTCCGGCGCACGTGGTGATCGAGTGCTCGAGCACGTCCGACCAGTCGGAAGCGCTGTCGACGGTGCTCGCCGAGTTCTCGTCGGTCGAGGTCTCGGTCGCCGTCACCGCGTCGCACCGGTCGGCGATGTGGCGTTGGCGCGAAGAGCAGACTCCTTCCATCAACGCTCTCGGAGTACCGTTCAAGTTCGACGTCACGGTCCCACTCGCACGGTTGGCCGAATTCGTCGAGTCGATCCCGGCTGCGATCGAGACCGTTCGACCAGGCGCGCGAACTTTCGTGTTCGGTCATGTGGCCGACGGCAACATGCACGTGAACGTGGTGGGAGGCTCGGGCGACGAAGACCAACTGACCGACGTCGTTCTTGGTCACGTGGTCGAGAGAGGTGGCAGTATCTCGGCCGAACACGGCATCGGCGTGGCCAAGCGGGCCTGGCTGCACCTGGTGCGATCACCGGCCGAGATCGCGGCGATGGTTGCCATCAAGAGAGCGCTCGATCCCGATGGGATCTTGAACCCCGGGGTACTTCTTCCCTAACTGGTCATCCCCGAGAGCCCGACGAAGCTGCGGGCCAACTCGATTTCTCCCATGTGGCGTAGACCATGTTGGTAGAGCCAGCACTCGATCCCGTCGAGCACCGTGATTCCGTCGTCGCCGGCCACCCGTGCGCTGAACGTGGACGCGATCTGAGGCGGGAACGGGCGAGTGATCACGATGCGGTCGAGATCATCGGCCGACAGAGTGGCGAGCCAGGACTCGGTGCGATCGAAGACCTGACGGATGTAGGAACGGAAGGCCCCGAGGTCGCCGATGCGCTGCGCCGTCATCTCGTCGACGGTGCGGTGTTTACCGTGGTCGTTGATCGACGGATTCACGCGAGCGAACCAGTCGTCGTTCCAGATGGGAGCCTGACCGGTGAGCAGCATGAACGAGGCGTCGTGCATGTTGGCGTAGTGGAACAACGAGAAGGCGATGGGCAAGGTGCCGGGTCGCTCCTGGTGATTCACGTGCGACTCGTCCATGGTGGCCAACGCATCGTCGTAGAGCGAGTGCATGGCAGCCATGCGTCGGCGGAGGGAGGCGAGGGTTCGATCGTCGGCCATGCCCAACCTTATGTCAGAGCGTGTGCCAGAAGCGTCGACGGACTGATACGGTCCGAACATGCGCTTCGGAACCATCGACATGACGTACGCCGCCGACCTCGCCACGCGAGCTCCGGAGAACGACGGGCCGATCTACATGGTCAATTTCATGAAGTACAAGACGATCGCCGAGTACCGCGACCCCTCGACGACCGAATCGTCGATCTCGGGGAAGGATGCCGACGACAAATACGCACCCGTCGACGTGCTCGAGCGGATCGGTGCTCACGTGGCCTTCCACGGAACGATCGTGGCCCAGGGATGCGAGGGCGAATGGGACCGCATGGGCATCGTGAAGTACCCGACCCGACGCTCGTTCATCGACATGCAGAACCGCCCCGACTTCAAGACCAAGTACGTGCACAAGGAAGCCGGCATGGATTACACGATCGTCATGGGCACCTTGCCGTCGGTCGACCATGTCGACATTCCCCGACGGGGCTTCGTGACCTTTCGATTGACCGCTTCCCCTCAGTCGGCGGAGGCGTCGGCGACAGCGGCCCGTTTGGGCGTCGAAGGAACCATCGTGGGTGACGGTCGTGCGTGGGCCGACCTCACCATGACCTGGAGCGACGAGGTTCCGGATCTGCTTTCGTTGCCCAAGGGTGGCGACGAGATCGTCGTGGTCGCCCAGGCCGAGATCGACCGAATGGGCAAATTGCTCAGCGCGCGCTGAACGTGATCGGCACCGAATTGGGTCCGAGAACGAAATTGCCCGTTCGCCATTCGATGTGATCGGTGTCGAGAGCCAGGTCGTCGAGCCGGGCGAGAAGTTCTTCGAACAGGACGCGCAACTCCAGGCGGGCGAGTGGAGCACCGAGGCAGTGGTGGCGACCGTAGGCCCCGAAGGCCACGTGATCGTTGGGTTGTCGAGTGATGTCGAACCGGAACGGATCGGTGAACACCTTCTCGTCGCGATTGGCCGACGGATAGAGGAGCAGGACGCGATCGCCCTCACGAACGGTGAAGCCGCCCACCTCGACGTCGCGAGTGGCGGTGCGATTCATGTTGCGGACCGGTGTCGCCCAACGAAGCATCTCCTCGACCGCACTCGGTAGCAGTGATGGATCCTGGCGAAGGAGGGCGAGTTGGTCGGGGTGCTGGAGCAGAGCGGCGATTCCACCCGAGATCACGTGACGAGTCGTCTCGTCTCCGCCGACCAGAACGAGCATCGTCTCGAACATGATGTCGATGTCGGAGAGACGCTGTCCCTCCCACTCGGCATTGACGATCAGGCTGACCAGATCGTCGGCGTCGGAGTTCCGACGTTCGTCGACCTTGGCCATGATGTAGTCGTTCCAGTCGACGACGGCTCGCTCGACCTCCGAGCGAATGTGCTCGCCGCCGGTGGCGAAGAGGTCGGACCAGTGGAGCAGGGTGTCGTGGTCCTCTTCGGGAAGACCCATCAGCTCGCCGATCATGTACATCGGCAGAGGAGTGGCGATGTCGGCCACGACGTCGCATCGCCCTCGATCGATCACGGCGTCGATGAGCTCGGTGACCTTGGCTCGCAAAAAGGGTTCATGATCGGCCACCCGTCGGGGAGTGAACCCGTGGCCGACGAGACGGCGGCGTTTGGTGTGCTCGGGTGCGTCGAAGTTGATCATCGACGGAACCGAACTCTCGGGCCGTGACCCCTTGCCCGAGCAGAAGGTGTGCCATTCGCGGCTCATCATCGACACGTGTTCGTGTGAGGCCGCTCCCCAGATGCCGGTTTCGTCGTCCCAGTAGAGCGGTGCCTCGCGCCGCATCCAGGACGTGAGTTCGTCGAAGTCGGCGTAGAAGGCGGGATCGAGGAGTCGGATCTGCGGTCGGATGGGATGGCCGGCCTCGCCTCGACCGCCACGATTCAGCGAGACGCGGAAGTCGAACTCCTCGTCGAGCGATTCGCCGTGCTGCTGGTCGGACATGGCCGAACCCTAGTCAGCGGCGCCGAGAACTAGCGACGCGGCTCAGCGCGACGGGCGGGAGCCCACGATGCTGGCCCGTTCCATGATGCGAATCTCGGGCCAGTAGTCGCTGCTCGCGTAGTGCTGACAGGCGCGGTTGTCCCAGAACGCCACCGAGTCGTCTTCCCAGTGGAAACGGCACTGATACTCGACGTTGTTGCTCTCGCGCCACAGTTCGGTCATCAAGAACTCGCTCTCTTCGTCGGAGACGCCGAGGACCCGATTCATGAAGATCGGATTGTTGTACAAGTGCTTGCGCCCGGTCTCGGGATGACGCGCCACGATCGGATGGAGAACGAGCGGATACTTGGCCCGAATCTCGGCCGTCTTGTCGGCTGGAACCTGACGGCCGAAGGCCTTGACGTAGTCGTGTTCGCCATCGAGGCCGTCGATGCGAGCGCGCAGCTCGTCGGAGAGACCTTCGTAGGCGGCGTACATGTCGGAGAAGAGAGTGTCACCGCCGCACGAAGGGACCTTGATGGCGTGGAGGATCGCGCCCATCGACGGAACCTCGCGCCACGTGACGTCGAAGTGCCAGGTGTTCTCGTAGCCCTTCACGTCGAACGACTTCTCGAAACGAACCAACTCGGGAACTCCCGTGTTCGAGGGAATGAACGGGTGGATCTCGAGTTCGCCGAAACGACGGGCGAAGGCGACGTGGCGTTCGGGCGTGAGGGGCTGGTCGCGGAAGAAGATGACCTTGTAAGCGAGAAGAGCCTGACGCAGTTCGTCGATCACCGGTTGGGCGAGTTCGGTCGTGATGTCGATTCCGTGGATCTCGGCACCGATCGTGGACCCGAGGCGCTTCACGTCGAAGTTCTGCCACGAGAGGGCGGCGAGCCGGGCTCGTTCCTCTGCGAGGTGCGTGACGGGGCCGATGCGCTGCCCGTTCATCTCGACGCGGTTCTTGGTGATGAACGCGCCGGCATCGCGAGTCGCGAGGATGTCGGGGTGTGCGGTGGCGGTCATGGCGTCCCTCCTGGCCGTTTCTGACGGGTCGTCAGAAACCTACCCGATGGATTCACCCGAGGGAAGGGTTGGTGTCCGTCCCGGTCGGGTCGACGGACCCTGGCCTTCGAAGCGGCACTCGGCCACAATGGCCTCACCAGGACGGGGAGGAAAACATGTCCGATCGTCAGCCGACGAACGTCGAAGAAGCCGGGTACGTCTTCGTGGATCCGGCGGCCTACGCCGATGAGGACTACTTCCATCGGGCCTGTGCCCTCCTGCGGGCCGAGGACCCGGTGCACCTGGTCGAAGGGCCGGGCTTCAACCCGTTCCACGCCATCACGAAGTCGGCCGACATCTTCGACATCGAGGCCCGCAACCAGATCTTCCTGAACGAGCCGCGTCCGGTGCTGGGCTCCGCCGAGGACGATGCACGACGCGCTCAGAACGGCGACATGTTGCGCACGCTCATCCATGTCGACGATCCCGAGCATCGCAATCTGCGCGGGATCACCGCCGAGTGGTTCCTGCCCAAGAACCTGTCGAAGTTGGAAGGGATGCTCGACGGGTACGCCAAGCGTTACGTCGACAAGATGGTCGAACTCGGTGGGCACTGTGATTTCGCTCGCGACATCGCGATGTACATGCCGTTGAACGTGATCTTGTCGATCCTTGGCCTGCCCGAAAGCGATTACCTGCGGATGTTGAAACTCACCCAGGAATTGTTCGGCTCCGCCGACGAAGACCTCCAGCGCGGCGACGGAGACCCGTCGGCCGACATCATCGCGGTCGTTCAGGACTTCTTCGCCTATTTCAGCAAACTGACCGAGGACCGTCGGGCGCAGCCGACGGGAGACATGGCATCGGTCGTCGCCAACGCACTGATCGACGGTGAACCGTTGTCACTCGTGCAAACGATCTCGTACTACGTGATCACGGCGACGGCCGGTCACGACACGACGGCTTCGGCGATGGCCGGCGGACTGTTGGCCCTCATCGAACACCCCGATCAACTCGAGCGTCTCAAGAACGATCCGACGCTCATGAACACGGCGGTCGACGAGATGATTCGGTGGGTGACACCGGTCAAGCACTTCATGCGTACGGCGACCGAGGACTACACGGTGCGAGGAAAGACCATTCGGGCCGGTGAATCAGTGCTTCTGTCGTACCCGTCGGGCAACCGCGACGAGGAAGCGCACGCCGATCCGTTCCGATTCGACGTGGGCCGATCGCCCAACAAGCACCTTGCCTTCGGCTTCGGCGTGCACTACTGCTTGGGCGCCATGTTGGCGCGTATGGAATTGAAAGCCCTCTTCCGAGAGTTGCTGCCGAGACTGAAGAGCGTCGAACTCGCCGGAGACCCCAAGTGGATGAAGACGATCTTCGTGGGTGGGCTGAAGACGTTGCCGATTCGCTACGAGGTCAGCCCGGCCTGACGCGAGTCAGCGAGGGGCCGGCGATACGAGTTGACCCGGGCGCGTCCTCACCGCGTCCTCGACCAAGCGGCCATCGGTGACGATCGGAGCACCGTTCACGAACGTGTGCACCATGCCGGTTGGCTGATCCGCCGTCAGGCGCTCGCCGTTGGCCGGGAAGTCGCGAACTCGCCGCACGGGTCCGGGGGCCACGGTCGCCGGGTCGAACACGACCACGTCGGCGAAGGCGCCCTCCCGTAATTCGCCGCGATCGGTGAACCGAAAGAGATCGGCCTGGACCTTGGTGAGTTTGTGGATCGCGTTCTCGAGAGTCAGAACCTTCTTGTCGCGCACCCACTTGCCGAGCAGATCGGTGGCGGCGACCGCATCACAGAGTTGGCCGACATGGGCACCGGCGTCGGAGAGTCCGAGAGTGCAACCATCGATCTGCAACAACTTGGCCACACCTTCTTCGTCGTCGTTGGCGAGCATCGCCTTGAATCGCAACTGCAGATCGGGTTCGAGGAGAGCGAGATCGAGGAGGGTGTCGAAGGGATCGGTGCCGATTCGTTCGGCGACCACGCTCAGACGCTCGCCGACGAGCTCGGGTGAGGCCACTGATTCCATGATCTCGTAACTGTCCCAACGAGGGATGAGACCCTGCTTGTTGTCCCACGCCGTGCGAACCCGTTGACGCCACGCCGGATCGGAATAGGCAGCACGTCGCTCGTCGATCGACTTCGGCATGAGTTCGGCGAAGATCGGATTGGTGTTGAGTGTGAACGGCTCGACCATCGTCTGCGAGAAGGCGAGGGGACGGCAGGAGACCTGCGGCCAGACTTCGGCTCCGGTGGCCATGCCCTCACGATGGATCTCGACCGCCTTGATGTGAAAACCCTGGGCGGTGGTGAGCAGCGCAGTGAACGTGATCGGCGCGCCGACTCGAGGTTGCATCTCGTAACAGTCGGCGAGGCTCAAATTGTCGCCGCCATTGACACCCACGACGCCGCGACCGCTGTCACCGACCGCCTTACAGAGTGCTTCGATCTCCTTCTTGTCGGCCCAACGACTCGGAATGGGCTGACCGTCGGCGCCACGGTGGGTGACGGCGAAGCTGGAGGCAAAACCGGCGGCACCGGCGTCCATGGCGTCGCGCACCAGTTCGGCCATGCGCTCGATCTCGTCGTCGGTGGCGGGTCGACCGACGGCTTCGTCTCCCATGACGTACAAGCGAAGAGGAGTGTGTCCGATGTACGCCGCGTAGTTGAGCACCGTGCCACGTCGGCGAATCGAGTCGAGGTATTCGGGGAACGATTCGAACTCCCACGGGATTCCGGTCTTCAACGTGGCCGGATCCATGTCTTCGACTTTCTCCATCGTGTGCGCGATGAGATCACGGTCGGTCGGACGAGTGGGTGCGATCGAGAAACCGCAATTGCCGGCGACGACGGTCGTGACGCCATGGAAGCACGACGGAGTCATCGCCGGATCCCAGAAGACCTGTGCGTCGTAATGCGTGTGGATGTCGATGAAACCCGGGGCCACGACCAATCCGCTGACGTCGATCACATGGTCACCCGACAGATTCGATCCGATAGCGATGATTCGGTCGCCCCTCATGGCCAAATCGGCCGCGAAACCCGGACGGCCGGTGCCGTCGACGATGGTTCCGCCCTTCAAGACGATGGTGTGGTCGGTCGTGGCGCTCATGGGTCCCCTCAGGTCGTGACGCTGCTTCAGTTTCGCACCTTTGCCACCACCTGTCAGGGGTGGAGAAGGAGATCCGGGTCACCCGAGGTAGGGTGATGTTCCTGCTCAGGGACGGGAGACCGCACCAGAGCAGTTGGCGATGTGGCCGAGTGGCTGAGGCAAGGGCCTGCAAAGCCCTCTACCTGGGTTCGATTCCCAGCATCGCCTCCAATCAAGGATCCGGCCGGACCGTCAGCGATCAACCGCCAGCGGTGTACTCGCCCGGGTAGAAGAAGGCCCAGCGCCCATCGCGTACGTGCAGGCTGCCCGAATTCAGGATCAGGTATTCGAAGGTGGACGGAGACCCTTCCGGATCACCGCTCACGTTGGGCAAACAGAACGGCCTCTCGCCATCGTCGTAGCAGGCCGCAACGGCGGTGAGGGGGCTGTTGCTGTCGTAGCGAAGGAGCTGTCGAACGGCATAGCTGAATGGTGGAAGGTCCGGGCGTTCCCAAACTCCGTTCCAGGCCCCGACGTGTCGGAATGGTGAATCTTGGAGAGAGGCTGCGACGTCGGCAATCGTCGCGCCGTCGGCGGTGGGCCCGACCACGAACTTCAAGTAGTCCTCGTGGAGAGCCGACAGCAGGTCCCGAAAGTCGGGTCCTTGTCCGAGGAACGACGCGTCGCTCAACACGAAGCCGATCTCCTCGTCTTCCGGGGTCGGCTCGAGGTAGGTCACCATTTTGACGGTCAGAAAGTCGCCGAGCGGTATTTCGAACGGTGTGAATGGGCGCAGGTACTCGAAGCGTCCCGGCTCTCCGCTGCAGTAGGGCGAGCCCTGACCCTCGGGGGACGAGCATTCGACGACGCGGCCGATCGACAACTGGACGACATCGGGACGATTTGGGTCCCATCCGGTGAGGCCGGCGTAATAGAAGCCGTCTTCGATGTCGCTCCAGATGCCGTTCGCGGGAAGCTCAGGCGAGCCCAAATCGGCGTCGAGGCCGGCCTCGCAACAGCCCTCTTCCCGGAACGCAAAGGCCTCGAGGCGGAGATCGGTCGTGTCGTCGAGGACACGAATCCAACCGGTAGGCGGCCGATAGTCGGCCGGAATGTCAGCGAAGACGGGAGCAGGTGAGTCCTCGATCGGTGGAGACGTCGACGTCGAGGTGGTCGATATGGGTGACGTCGAGGTGGAGGGTGTGACGTCGACCGACGACGATGTGGTGGGTCTCGAGTCGGGTGTCGTCGTGTCGTCGGACCCGCCGCACGCGGCAAGTACGAGAGCCGTCGAGGTGGCGAATGCGAGGACGGCAAATTCACGTCGGCGGATCTTCATGAGCGAAGGCTAATCGGAACGAGTGATGACCCCGGAAGGTTCTCCGTCAATCCACCATCAAGAATTTCGGCGATTCGAATGCGTCATCATGAAACGATGGTGCACACCGTCGAGTGGTCGGGGTGCTCGGTCAGTTCGTGGGAGCCCGGAAGGTCGGCTGTGAACTCGAAGGTGACCTCCTCACCCGTGAGCTCGATGTCGTAGTCGTGCAAGTGGTACTCCCGCTCGATCGAACTGGTTGCGACGAGAGTGACCGAGGTGCCGAGTGGGACCTCGAAGGTCGGACTCTCGCCCGAATCAGCGTCACACTCGATCGTGATCCGATTCTCGGCTGTCGTCGAAGGAGCCGGGGTCGTCGATACGACGCTGGTTGGTGCCGGGCTCGTCACGGGCGACGAGGTCGTCGGGACGATCGTCGACGTCGGGGGACTGGATTCCTCGTCGGGGGAGCAGCCGACCAGGAGAACGGCGACCAGGAGGATGGGTGAGGTTCGCATGCGTGATTCGTCTTTCGATCTACTTCCGGGATCTTCTTCTGGGATCTTTTGGTTGGAACTTCTGGATGGAACTTCCAAAATCAGCGAAATTCGCCCACTCTGTTGCGCAGATTCACCCTGGCGGTAGCGAACGCTACAGAGTGGGCGAATTTCAAGGGCCGAGGACGGTGCGGAGGTAGTCGTTGGCGAAGACGCGGTCGGGGTCGAAGCGATCCCGGGCCGCCAGGAATTCCGCCCACCGCGGGTACATCGGCGCCAGATCCGCCGCCGTTCGGAAGTGCATCTTCCCCCAGTGCGGGCGTCCCCCGAATCCGACCATGATCTCCTCCACGTCACGGAAGTACCGCTCCGCGTCCGGCCACGGCGTTCCCTTGTACATGTGCACTGCGATGTAGGCCGAGGGTCTTCCGTGGGCCGTCGACAGCGGAATGTCGTCACCGGCCGTGAATCGCACCTCCACGGGAAAACTCACGAGGTGACCGCGTCGATCGATCATGTTCCGCACGGCACTCAGCGCCTCGCCGCAGTGCTCGCGGGGAATCGAATACTCCATCTCGAGGAAGCGAACGACCCGCTTGCTCGTGAAGATCCGGAAGCTGTCGTTCACGTAACTCGACTGCCCGCTCGATGGGAGAGCCGTCGCCAAGCGGGGAATCAACGCCGGCCGACGACGACCGAGTTCGCAGAGGACGCCGAATCCGTAGTTCTCGATCAGCGACTTCGAGTACCAGTGTTTCCAGCGCGACGACATCGTGGACGGTGGAACGGGATCGTCGGTTCGGTTGTTCCGTTTCGTCAGGGCCCACTTCGTGTGCGGCAGCCAGAAGAACTCGAAGTGCTCATTGCTCTCGACGTGCTCGTCGAGGTCGTCGAGGAGGTCGTCGAGTTTCTGCGCACCTTCCACGGCCCGCAGTCGGAACGCGGGGACGACGCCCAGCGTGTACTGCGTGACGATGCCGAGAGCTCCGATGTTGACGCGAGCGGCGTCGAACAGCGCGCCGTCGGCGGGAGAGAGGTCGACGATCTCGCCGGTGCCGGTGACGAGTCGCAGAGAGCGAACCTGACCGGCCAGTCCGGTGAGTTTCGCACCCGTTCCGTGCGTGGACGTCGCGATCGCGCCACTGATCGTCTGGTACGCGATGTCGCCGAGATTCGGCATGGCGAGTCCGAGCCCGTGCAATGTCTCGTTGAGGTCACCGATCCCGATGCCGGCCCCGACGGTCACGGTGCCGGCCTCACGATCGACGGCGACGAGGTTTCGCAGACGATCCATGGTGACGAGGTGCCCCGTGGTCAGCGCGGTCGGTGTGAAGCTGTGACCCGTACCGACGGCCTTGACCGTGCGACCAGCCGAGCGAGCCGACCGCACGATCGCGGCCACGTCATCGTCGTTCGTCGGCCGCTCGAAGGAGAACGGAGTCGCCGACTGGTTGCCGGCCCAGTTCGTCCAGCGTCCGCCTCTCACATGGGCCATGTCATCACTCCGATCGACCGAGTCATCCGGCGAACGGGCCACCGGTCAGTGAACGAGCTTGCACGCCGAGTTCGGCCAACAACGGCTGAGAGTAAGCGATACGACCGGTGAGTCGTTCGGGATCACCTGCGCACAGTTCGAGGGCGGCCTGGGCGATGATCTCTTCGGGTTCGAGTGCGTACTCCGACACCAGATCGTGAGCACCCGCGCCCGGTGTGGCGACGTTGTCCCACGGGGCGAGGGTGTTGACGGCGATGCGGTCCTTGTTGAGTTCGGCGGCCATTCCGAGCGACAGCCGCTCGAGAGCCGCTTTGCACAAGCCGTACACCGACGAGTTGCCTTCGGAGTACCACGCCTCGAAGGGAGGTCCGACGGGCTTGACGGCGGCACGAGACGAGATGTTGAGGATCCAACCGGCTCCGCGCGAGCGCATATCGGGGATCACTCGCTGCGCGAGGTCGATAGCCGCCCACACCTGGGTCTCGATCATGAGACGGAATCGCTTCTCGGGAAACACCTCGACGGGCAGGAAGAAGGTGACCGCTGCGTTGTTGACGAGGACGTCGACCGGACCGAGTGTCGAGTGCACCTCGTCGACGAGTCGAGCACGATCCTCGGCGACCGACAGGTCGCAGCGAAACGCGTGGGCCCGACCGCCCTCTGACTCGATCATCGAGATCGTGTCGCGCAGCGAACCCTGATATTTCGGGTCGGGGTCGAGTGTGCGTGCCGTGCACGCCACGGTCGCACCTTCGGCGGCGAGACGACGGGCGATGGCGGTGCCGATACCGCGACTCGCTCCGGTGACGAGTGCGATCTTGCCGTCGAGTCGGTGTCCGTCGAGTTCTTTCTGCATGGTTCCTCTTCGTCGTGTCCCGGTCGATTCTGGCAGAAGGAGGGGAGCGGTCAGGTACTGTCGGCCTTCATGGCTCATCTTCCGACTCCTCCGTCGCGACGGTTCCTCCACATCTGTTACTGCTGTGACGACACCGACGCGGTGATCCGCTTCTACGAACGTGGACTCGGAATGAAAGAGACGATGCGCAACCCTCTGCATCCCTCGGACGGGTCACTGCTCGGTGTCGATGGAGAGATCGTCAGTGGAGCGGCTTTCGCTTACGACTGGCGCGGCCCCCGGGTGAGCCCCTCGGTCGAGGTGCAGGAATGGGTGTCGCCGAAGATGATCGACGAACCCATCGCCGACCCGACCCGCGTGGGAATGCAGGCGCTGGGTTTCGCCGTCGACGATCTCGACCGGGCCATCGCGAGAGCCACGTCGGAGGGTGCTCGGGTCGTGTGGCGCGGTGAGGCACCGTGGGGTGCGCCGTGGGCCACGCTCAGTGATCCGTTCGGCACGCGTGTCGATCTCGTGGTCGACGCCGGTTCGAAGGACGAAGCCGCGCGCATGCGCCACCTGCGGATCACGGTGTCGGATCTCGACGTGTCGCTTCCGTGGTACGCAGGAATGGGTTTCGTCGAAGTCGCTCGTCATCGACTCGACGACGTCGAGTACCTCGGAGTGGTCGACGCATCGCTCGACGTCGTACGTCTGCGCCTCCCCGACGAGGCATTCGAGGTTCTTCTGCACGCGTGGACGAACCCGACCTCGCACGGGCGACATCCGGTTCCGGCCAACACGGCTGGTCTGTATCGCACTGCAGTCGGAGTCGACGACACACGGGTCTCCTACGACGAGTTCCGAGCCGCGGGATGGGCGTTCGAGCGCGAACCTCGTCAGGTAGAACTCGAAGGAACCGCCGTGCCCGACATGTGGATCTGCTTCCTCAACGATCCCGACGGTGTGCCGTTCGAATTCGTGCAACGCCCTCGGGCGGCGTTCCGGCCCGACCCGACCGGGCTCTGACGCTCGCGACGCCTCAGCGCGGGAAGAGCGAGTTCCGTGACCAGCCGTCGACCGACACCGAACGCCGAGCGAAGCGCCACCCTTCGTCGGTGAGCACGTAGCGATCGACGTAGCGGCCCCAGTGATCGAGCCCGACGTCGGTGAGCACGGAGAAATACAGCCGCCCGGTCGCCGTTCGCTCGTCGTCGAAGTCGATCTGGTGGGTGCTGGTGAAGTGACGAACGTGGGTCAGGCCCGACGACGCCGCCGTGTTAGAGGAGGTGCCGGTGAAGATCGTCATGATCGCCTCGATCCCGACGTACTCGTCGTCGGGTTCGATTCGCATCACGGCATCAGCGGTGAACAGGGCTCTCACCTGGGCGAATCGTCCGCTGTCGCCATTGGCGTTGTAGCGGGCCACCAGGTCGCGAATGGCGTCCCGGGCCACGGCCCGGGCCATGTCGCCCGGCGTGGGGCCGACGGGGATTTTTTCGCTCACGTGACCCTCCGCACGGATCTGGGTCTACCACCCCGGCCCGGGGTGACGTACAATCTGACGAGGCGTCAGAAACCGGTCACCCCCTTCTGGCCCGCGAACGGAGGAACGTCATGACGATGCTCGAGAACCGCAACATCCCGGCCGATGTCACCTATGGCCTGTCGGACGCCGACCAGCACTACTACGAACACGTCGACGCGGTCACGCGCCATCTCCCCAAGCAGCACAAGCATGCGATCCATTGGATCGACATCGACGGTCGCAAGACGTTGCTCGTGAACAACAAGCTGCTCACCTTGATCCCCAATCCCACCTACGACCCGGTGGGCCAGCCCGGTTCGCTCGAGATGTACTTCCGTGCGCAGAACCACGAGGGCAAGGAAATTCGTGACATCGTGAAGATGGGTCCGATTCCGCCGGCGGCCCGCGATCGTGCGGCGCGCGTCAAGTTGCTCGACGAGCAGAAGGTCGACCTCGCCTGGGTCATGCCGAGCCTCGGTCTGGGTCTCGAAGAGATGATGGCCGACAATCCCGAGATGCTCTACGCCGCATTCCACAGCTACAACGAATGGCTCGACGAGGACTGGGGCTACAACCGAGACGGTCGAATCGTCACCGGTCCGTTGATGTCGCTCATCGACCCCGATCGGGCGCTCGCCGAGCTGAATCATGTGATCGCCAAGGGCGCTCGTCTCATCACGTTCCGTCCGGCCCCGGTTCGGGCACCCGACCGATTCCGTTCGCTCGCCGACCCGTTGTACGACCGTTTCTGGCACACCGCAGCCGATGCGGGTGTGACTGTCGCCTTCCACGGCGCCGACTCCGGTTACGGCATCTACCTCGAGCGTTGGGGCGAGAG
>Ga0129333_10000653_pt1 | contig 29443 bp, 39 predicted proteins | sample CPB6_08_DNA_FD_94474 | JGI IMG/M metagenome (GOLD analysis project Ga0129333, IMG submission 94474) | Freshwater to marine salinity gradient microbial communities from Chesapeake Bay, USA - CPBay_Sum_0.6_0.8_DNA | ecosystem: Environmental > Aquatic > Marine > Coastal | place: USA: Chesapeake... | reverse complement strand
TGTAGCTGCATTAGGTACACCAAGTACCCAAGAACAGTTACGATCCATTTGACACAAACGTGCATTTACAGTTGTAGGAGCACTTGTAGGAATTTTTTCTGATTGCCAAAAAGGTCTTTCAGGAAGTGCAGCAACATCATCTACTTGACTACGTCCTTGAGCAATAAAATATGATTTCATTGTAAGAGCATTACTTGCAGCAGTTACTGCTTGTGATGTGTCACCGTTGTAAAACTGAATTTGACCATCAGCTAGCATAACTTTGCCAGGCTGATAAGCTACAGTATTTACAGTTACAGGTGCATTTGTTTTATTCTGAAATGCAGTACCTACAGGCTGAAATGCAGTCGTGTTTGGTAAATTTGCAAGAATTTCAGAAACAAAGTACAAATGAGTACGAGGTTTGTTTGAGTAAGTTCCGTTATTCATTTTAATTAAGAATTAGATGGAGCAGCTGTCATAATTTGCAAATCTCTTGCAGCAAATGATGCAGCCATATCCACGATTTGATTGTGATAAATTTCTTCAAGTTCAAAATCTACTGGAGCATCTACACCAGCTTCATAAATTACGTTGGATGTTGTAAGAGTTTGTAAATTTGTAGTTAAGTCATAAGTACCTAACCACGGAATACGAGGTCTTTTTATATAAGTAATAAATACTCCTAAAACATCAAATTCTTTTTCTCCTTTTACATTTAATGTATCAAGATATAAAGAACTAAATTTTGGTAATGTAGTACCTGTCAAAGATTTAGCAAAATTACCGTGAACTTTACCATAATTCCATGAAGGTTGATTAATCCTATTTTTGACATCATCATGTTGCCATTGTTTTAGAGTAATCTTTTTTTTACATACTCCTTTTTTTATTTCTACTTCTACTTTTACCGGAAAAGCTATGTCATAAAGTAAGTTTCCTAAATTTAATTCATATAATCCATTCTGATATTCAGTAGAATAAAGCACATTTTGAACTCCAGGCGATTTAATTACAAGATTCGATAAAGCAGAAATTGCAAACTGATTTACTTCAAATCCTGATCCTTTCTCTACACCAAAGCTATAATAACCTTTTAATAGTTCAAGTTGTGCTCTATCAAACAAAGCATCAATTTCGTAATCATAAAAATTAGGATTACCAAATGTATGCAGCTTATTTAGCCTTTCTTGAAATTCAAAATGTGCTCTTGCTATGTGCATTATTTACGATATTGTGTAGATCTTGCTACTTGTTCTAATAGTTCATTTTGCTCATTACCAAACTTTGGATGCGACAAAAATTCAATAATAGAATTTTCTCCTGTGTATTTTGTAAATTCCATTGGTTTTTGTGGTGTACCATCTTCTGCTTTAGGACGTTGCCACGTATAAGTAGCACCATCTTTAAGAATAATTCCATGATAACGTGCTTCATAAAGAAGCACACGAGCTTGAAATTCATTTTTAGTTGCAGGTTCGGACCACATTGTGTACAACGAAACAAACAATTTAGCATTATCCAAACTACGTTTAATGTAGTTTTTAAGTTCATTATATGCAGCTTCAGCTGTAGTTGCACGTTTAGGAATATCAAGTGCTTTACAAAACTTACCAAGTTCTTCTTTATTATTATCATAAAGATCAACAAGTTTTGCTAAAGACCTATCTGATACTGCTTCACGTTGTTGTTTTACTTTAGCTTCTTCTGCTTCATGAGCAATATAAAACGGTGTTGTTGAGTTTCTTTCCTCATAAGAGTTTGCAATAAGACTATTGGCTCTTATGATATAAGACATAATTTCTCCAAATTCTGTATCTGTATCGAGAATAGTAGCACCATCAGATAATTCAAGAGTATAATCTCCTTTCATTAAAGCAGGTATTTCTTTAGTATCTGATACTTCTGTAGGATCTACAAACTGATTAGTCAAATAATTAAATTGTTTGCTCCATTTAAATTCAAGAATGTGCTGAACTTTAGCTTTTTCTCTACCTTTTAATACAGCTTCAAATTTAACATCGGTAAATGAATCATAATCCTTATAAGGATTTGGTATTTCATGTTCCATACCATGATTCAGGTTTCCGTGCCTACTCATACTTGGGTTTGCACAAATACGCACGGAAGTTCCTGGAGCACGTGTAAATTTGTTTTGAATATAATCAGTTTCGGTAACTTCATTACCTTTGTTGTCCTTAGTAGTACGTTTTTCTTCAATTTTAATAAAACCTACGAGAGGATTTACTTCAGGATTTGGTTTAATATAAATCTTTGCCATGTTGCTGTTAATTTTTATACGTCAAATTTAATATCAATTACTGCCATACGAGAACGGTCACGAATCATAAGACCAAAAGATTTTTCTACTTTACAAGTGTAACCACCAATTGCAGAATTACCTTCACCACCATCAGAAATAGGCATACCGGTTTTCTTATCCCATTTACCTGTAGATACATAATAGTAGTCAGCAAATTTTTCACAAACCATTTGCATATTATCTTTAATATCACCATCGTAGTTACGAGTTGTACCAAGATCTAGAATATCCATTCTCCAAGAATTTACAGGAATATTTGGATAACGTGGATGCATGTTAGTAGAGATGTCTGAATTATCTTTACCTGGATTAAGCATTACAGTTACATCAAGACCGTTTTTACCACGATAGTGAGTATATTGTGCACCGTAAGAAAGATAACGAGGATCTTTACCTGAAATAAAGTAGCTATCAACAGTTGTGAAAGATGATGCTTCAGATGCAACCATACGGTCAAAAAGCAATGCACCCATCTCACCAGTATCAAGAGTTACTTTACGTTGACTTGGATTAGCATCAGTACGTCCACGATAGATAGAAGAAAGAAATTCTTCAAGTCTAATTAGTGTAAGATTACCATTATGGTAAAGTTTATTAGAAGAATCTAATTGCTGACGCAAACCAGGACCAGTCTTTTTAAGATAACCTTTTACTTGACGAGTACTTGACTTACCAAATACAAGACCCCATTCAATATCAGCATAGATTTGATTCCACATTTCAGCTTCTGCCAATGGCATAAAGTTGTAATATGTTTTACCTTGATTATCAAGATAAGGTACACGCCAGTGTTTCAATACTTGAACTTGGTCACCACTGTTTTTATCTACACGTAGAGCTTTATCAGTAAATTGTAGTTCTTCAGCAACATTACCCATTTGAGAACGAAGTTCAAAAATAGTGTTAAACTGAATAGTACCATAATCCTGATTCATCTCATCTGCTACAGATGTAGATACTTTGTGGAATCTTTTACCAACTTGAAGCAAGTCAACAGGAAAGTAAAGTGCGGGATCATCAGTTTGAATAACTAATGTATAGATATATCCCAAACCAGCACGTTCAGGTTTACCTACGATTTCTACAGGATAATCCTCATTTTCTCCAATAAGAACATCAGGATATTTATACTGGTCTGTATCAAGAACTACTTTAAATTCTTGAAAATTTTGGCCTGGGCGATCTGTAGTTTCTAATACTTCAACTACAGTTGCTTTTTGTTTCATGTGACCTGTCAATTTCCAAGTGTAATCACGTGATGTTAGTGCCAACTTTTTACCTTTACCTTCTAACATACCTACGTAAGGTTTGTCATTGTAACGGTCAGTACCTGCAAACATCATAGCAATGTTTTGTGCATTGGCTGATAGATCATGAGGTTTATCCACACCATAAGTACGGATAAGGTGAGTGGAGTTAAAACTTGATCCGGCAAGACCTGAAGTTACCTCCGTAGGGCGAAGATCTCTAAGAGTAAAATTCATTGTTTATTAATACGTTTAAGTGAACTATTGAGTTTCATACGAATTAGGTGCTGGAGGAACATATTTAACATTTTCTCCTCCTATAGCTGTTCCACCTTTAGTACGTTTAATTTTATTAAACATGTCAAAAGTAGATTTATTATTTGTTGATTCTTTAACTTTTTCTTGTTGTTTCTTTATAGATGCAAAACCTTCTTTAGCATCATATCCTTGTATAATTCCAAGAAGTTGAGTTAGATGTGCAGGATTATCTTGAATTTGATCTAATACTACTTCATACCACAACATCGGTTGACCATCTTCTTTATATACAGGTTTGTTACTATTTTCAGTATCAATTACAGGTGACATAAGAGTTACTAAATTTTTAGCTACTGTTCCATTGTAACCATATTCTCTAGCAGCTGATTGTACTCCTTTAACTTTTTCTTGAAATACTTTTTCAGAATAAGCTTTTTTCTCTTTTGCTTCTTTATCAATACGAACTTGTTCTTTTTGATAGAACTCTTTGTAATGATCTACAGCAATTTTAGCTTCTTCTTCTAAAATATCTTGTTCTTTTGTAATTGTTACAAATCTCTTTGCACGTTCTGGTGTAAACTTATTTACTTCAGTATAATATTTGTATAATATATCTTCTGCTTGTTTTTCATTAGATATATCAATATTTTCTAAATTAACTTGTTGTTGCATTGCATTAAACAATGAACTAACATCAGAAAATTTACCACCATTTATACCGTGTTCAATTAATTTGTATACATTTTCATCTTGAATACTTTGTTCAATTTTAGCTAATGCCATTTGATCACGTAACAACTGATCATATTGCAATGCTTGATTAAACTTTTCTTCTGTACCATCAAATTTAAAATCTTCAGGTACATTTAATAGATTATTATTTACAAAAAAATCAAATACTTCTGAAAGTTCAATATTAACTGATTTAGATTCTTCCTCTTCTTCATTTTCAATTACGTCAGAATCTTCTTCAGTTGTATCTTCTTCTACATCTTCATCAATATTTTCATTATCTTCATTTTTAGGTTTATTTTTACCTACCTCAGATAATGGTGTAAACTTATCAGCCTCATTTGGAATATTTTCAGTAGATTTTGTAACTTCTTTTTTAGAATTATCACTATCAACTACTGAAGGTTCTTCCGGTTTTACATAAGACTCTTCGTTTAATATTGATGATAATGGAGTGAACTTGTCTTCTTCACTCATTATCAATTGTTCTTCTGGTCTTTTCATATTCTTTCTTATTTGTGCAAATTTATTAAATAATGTTTGTGGATATAAATTATAAAATTAATTTAATTAATGGTTTATATTTTTAAACTTACTTATATAGACTTATTTAGATTTACTTGAATTAAGTTTACTTTGTTCAATTCTACGTTTATTTTCAATTTCACGTTCTTTTAAATCTAATTCTCTATCTTTTTGTTGAGTTTCTTTCATAGCAAGAGCTGCTTCCATTTGGTCATATATACCATTATCATCTACATCAAGATCTTGTTGACGTGAGAATGAACCAATCATAGCTATGCGTTCTTTAGTATCAAGTTCCATACGTTTAAGATCGTACAATTGTTTGTATTGTTTATCAGCAGCTTCTTTTTGAGCTTCAATTTGCTGTTGTTGTAACTGCATTTGTTGTTGCTCCATTTGTTGTTGGCGATCCGCAACATTCTTTTCCATTAATTCTATTTCTTGAATTAATTCTCCACTAATATCACCTTTACGTAACATTTTAAGGAAAGTTGATAAATTAGTTTTATCATTTTGAATCATTGCTTGCATGTACTGTTCACTTATATCTTTAATACGAGTACTTTCACTATTATTAGATAATTGAAATCTAAATTTTGAATTTTTTGTAATAGTTCCTGCTTCAATTATAGAAATTTCGTCATCTGATAGTATGTCACGTACATACGGATGGTTTCTATCAACAGTTGCAGCTAGTAATAATGTAACAGATTGTAATGCAGCTTCCCATATAAGTTCATGTGTATAGTACAAGTATTCTGTAATATAAGCAGATTGCATTAAATCTTGTCTATTATCTGATACATTAGTACCTGGTGCAGTTTGTCCTAATCTTTCTCTTGGAACACCACCTGCTTTAAATATCTCATCTTCAATAAACTTAGCAAGTTCTGCATAGTATCTTATATTTTGAACATTAGATACTTGTACATACTCGGCCGGCTTAATATTATTTACTAAACCTGCACCTTGTGAATTTTGCAAAGGATTAAATGGCAAAAATCCCATTTTCATTGCATATTGTATAGATGTTTCTACATCTACTTTATCACTTAGAAATAAAGTATTAATAGCCGTAAATCCTCCATGATCTTTAGCAACATTAGCTAAAAACTTTGACATTATGATTAGATATATTTTATACCAAGGTAGCATGTAATCAACTACTGACATAAATGGAGCATTTCTATTATTATAAGATGCACCATATATTGGCAATTCTATATCGTAAGGATTATCAGGAGTAACCTGAAATATCTCAGGCATTGGTTCAATTTTACAATAAATATTATTGTTAATTACAGACCCTCTGTACAAATATGGAATCCATGTGTAGTATAATTTATGTGGTCCTAATTCATCTTCCCATTCCCAGTAAAATTTAGTAATACCTAGTTCATCAGTTTCTTTAAACTTAGTTGCAGTTTTAGGAGCCTTAAATTTATGGTCAACAAATTCAGCTTGTTCGTAACCAAACTCATCAAGGTAAGTATACAATCCAACGTATCTTTCAGTAACCCAAAAACAATCATAAACTGTACACATATTTACAGTATCACTTGTAGCATTACCATATCCAAATCCGCCAGGATGAATTACGTTTGCATTATAGTATTGTGACATGTAACCTGAGTTCAATTTTTGAAAATGCGAAGGAGATTCTGCATCTCTACTATGAACTCTTGCGTCAAGACCATAAACAGTTTGACTAATATTAGTTAATAATTTTACATCTTCATCACTAAGGTAATCACCGTACAATCTTTTAACTTCTTTTATTGACATCTCACGTTTATAACATGCATAATCTCCTTTATGTACCCATTCTATTTCAGGTGATTTATGATATGTAACTCCTAATGGATTTAATAGTTCTAATTCTACCATTCCATTTACAAGTTCTACTTTTATAAATTCTCCGGCAGAAACTACAGCATCAAAAAATCCTGTATTCTTTTTAAACTTTATCTGCTTATGGTTTATAAACTGTTTTAGCAGTTTATTCATTGCTTTTTCTTGAGCAGTAATGTAGTTTTTATATTTTTCTCTAATTTCATCAAAATTAGCAATGTATTGTTCTTTTGCCTGAAGTTCTTGCATAACTTGTTGTTCAATTTGCTTCAGTTCTTCTGGATTTTGAATATCACCATACTCACTCATTTTAATTGCAGCTTCTTTTTGCATTTCTGCTTGTTGCAATTTAACAGCTTTCTCTAATTCAAATTCAATACGTTTAGCATAATCACGTTTTTCTTTACGTAATCTTTCATTTGTTGCATTTGGTGACACATCAACTACAGAATATTTAAACAATCTGCGTAGTTCTTCTCCACGTAAAACATTTACAACATTGTGTAATTTATTAAGCGGTTGGACATAGTCAAGTCCTTTGCCTTTATCCCAATCAAACGGATCACAGTATTGTTGAAACTCTTCTTGATACAATTGATTATTTATATACCTATAATTACGATATCTAACTTGCCAATCAGAATCATAATTATTGTTAGCATGACTTGCAATGAAGGCAACATATTGTTTACCCCATTCTTCATCTTTTTCTTTTTTTCTGTCATCTGGTCTGGCTGCTAAAATTGTATTCATGTTAATTATATAAATGTTTTCTTGAATCAGTCATTCCACTTAATTCATCAGTTAATGATTGTTTTTCTTTTTTTGCTGCAAATCTTGTTAAATGTGCATCAAAATAACTCATAGCTTCGGCTGCATTTTTAGAATCTCTTATTTCATTTGATTCTAATTGTCGCATCTGTAATATTGCACCCATAAATGCCATTACTCGGTCAAAGTTACCATATCTATTGTAATTTTGCAACTCTTGTAGTAGTGCAATATCACGTATTAAATCAAGATTTGTAATAGTTTTTCCAAATTCATCTGTACCTCTACTCTTTTTTAACCATCTATTTACATACATTTCTCCTAGTTCTTTCATTCTTTCAGATGACATAGAGTGACCTGTTTTACGAAGATTAGTTTTTGAATTTGGTATAGCTTGTTCTACAATATCTGATGGTGGTTTTAATAAATATTCAAATGCATTTTTCTCTAAAAAGAATGTTCTAATTTCAGAACCTGATCTATCATTTTCATGAGTTACTAATGCATTATAATATTTTGCAAGTTTATACACTATATTATTTTGTGCTGCTATTGGGTCTATTGCAGGTCTTCCTACATATTGAGCAACTACTTCATCATATCCAATTTCTAATGGATATTTTGCAGTTTTTAATACATAGACTGCAATTAATGATTCACCTCCATTTGAGTCTTCACCAATAGGGTCAACACTTACAATATAAGCACCATAAGGAATAGCACCATGTATTTTTCTGGGTTGTTCATAGATAACAAGAGCACCTTCTCTATTTTTAAGATTATGTGGATGTGGAAATCTATCAATTGATTTATACTTTCTTTCAATATCTGGCCTAAATTCGTAATTTCCATCTGATTCTGAAATACTACCAACCGTGCTTAAATATCTCAAATCATCTGTAGTTAATAATCTGTCAAGTCTTGCTTCAATATCTGCAGTAGGAAATGTATTACCGCTAGTTATTAAAAATGCTTCACGTGGTGTTTTACAATACTGTGTTATTTCTGTTTCGTAAGCATCTTTATCTTTATCGGCTTGTATCTTTCTTTCTTGATTTAAATCTATTTCAGCAACCCAAGGTTTAATGTTACCATTTTTATCTAATGCCTGATGTAATTCACCATTAGGATCTGTAAATGTAGAACCTTCTCGAAACCAAGTAATATTAAAAAACAATCCACATTCACCTGAATCAGGTCCAATTTCATATATGTTTTTATATGATGCTAATTTATAAGCTTTTGGATTGTAAAACATTTCAGCAAAATCTCTTGATGCTCCTGCATTTCCTTTTGCATCTACCATATCACCACCAGTACCAAATATAATAGCAATTCCTTTATAAATTTTACCCGATCTTAAAGTAGGTTCTGTAAATGTCCAGGCTTTTGCAAGATTATTAATCATACCTGCTTCTTCAAATATAACACGTACACAACCGGCACCTGATGCTTTATCAGGTCTATTATGTAATGATATAGTATATATCATTGACTTGCGTCCTTTTTCATTTCCTTTTTTGTCTTTAGTACCAGATTTAATTACACCTTTTTGTGCTGTTTTATCAAGTACACGTGTAATATGTGGACCACCAAACTCTGTATATTCAGTAAGAAAATCAATATTTTGCAAACATTTTTCAAAAGTTTCTACACCTTTTTCACCTGTTTGTGAAACAATAGCTACCTTGATTTCTTTATAGAATGTATATTTGTATGTAGCTCCTGCAGCATTTTTATAAGAAAATCCTAAACGTCTGGCTTTTGCAAGTATTATAGATTGTTTATAAGCAATAGGTAATCCATATTTTGATGGATTTTCTCTTGCATCTAACTCCATAAACCAATAATAATCCATTGCACAAGGTAATGGAAAATCAACAATCTCTGTTGTTTCTCCTGTACTTAATGTAGCCACTCTACCAATACGGCAGTAATTCCAATAAAAGTATAATTCTCCTGATATTTTTATACCACAAGGTTTACCATTTATAATTGGTTCAAATCCTTCTATACATCTTTTTCTTTCTTCTAACCAAAAATCCCTGTATTTCTGAGTTCCAGGTAAATGAGATGTATATTTAGGTTTTAAATTAGTACCTTTTACTTCTTCTTCGGAATGTCTAAATGAATTTGCAGCTGGTGTAAAATAAGATGTATCATTAAACTTAATCCATTCCCACATTAAGTTTCTTACAGGATTGTCAAGTGATATTTTAGTTAATTCACCATATTCATTTCTGTTTTCCTCAATATGTTTTAATGGAATTTCAGAATTGTAATTTTTATACAATTCTGCTACATTATTATCAATCCATTCGTATGCAAATTTTGTAGGATATGCAACTTGTCTTATAGTTTTTTCAATATTCATCAATCATCAGATTCATCAAACATATTTAATTTAGCATTACCTCTATTACTTTCTTTTTCATCTTGACCTTTTTCCATAAGTTCACGTAATTCTTTTAATGACTTTATTACTCCTGAAACTTTTTGCAAACTTGCCATTAATTTATGAGGGTCATGAACTAAATTTCCTTTTTCGTCTATTTCAGAAAAATCAATTGTACTAAAATAATCAGCAAGTTTATCAGCAGCAGATAAAGAACCTTCAAGTAATCTTTGTTCTGGTGTTGTTATTAATGCTTTGTATTTATTAAATGCTTCTTTTACTATAGCCGGTATAGACTTTCCTTCAAAGAAATCATTTAATGCCTGACTTTCTCTATCAAAATAATTTACATATAAACTATTTGGATCAAGACTATGGTATATGTAAGCAAATGCAATTCTTGCTTTTATCTTACTAGCTGTAGTATCAGAATCCCACAACTTAGAAAACTCAGGAACTAAAAGAATTTCTGCCGTAGGTTCAACTGAATTTCCATTAACAGAAAACATTTTAGCCATTTGTATCAAGTATGTAGTAGTTAATTAAACAATCAGTAGTAAGCATCATTGCAGCTACATTTACAGCACTTTCTAATGCAGTTGTAGTTACTAATGCTGGATCTACTATTCCTTTACTAATCATATCATTAACATATTCCATATCTTTTGCATCATATCCGTATAACGGAGCTTGATCCAAATTTTCCATAATATTATTAATAATTTTTTCATAATCAAGTCCTGCATTAGATAATATTATTTTAATTGGTTCGTATAATGACTGCATTACCAATTGAGCACCAACTTTTTCATCATTATTTACTACATCAAAGTTATTAACATTAATAGATTTTATTGCTTTTAGTAATGCAGATCCTCCACCTGATACAATTCCTTTTCTCATTGCACATTTCACAGCATTGACTGCATCATCTATTCTATCTTTCTTTTCTCCTATTTCTTCCTTAGTATAACCTCCTACTTTAATTACAGCACTGCCTCCAACTAATGTTGCCAATCTTCCTTTTAGTATGTCAAGTTGATATTCATCTTCTGTAATATCTATTTCACTAATAATTAATTCTACGTGTTTATCATAATTAGATTTGTAAATACCATTATCTGATAATGCAGCTCCTTCTATAATTACTAAACTATCTTCTTTTACAATTACAGTTTTAGCACTACCACCATATTCAATTGCATTTTCATGATTTAATGATATTGGTGTGTTAGGTCCAAATACTACAGCACCTGTAGCTGCAGCAATGTCCAATAATCTTGCTCTACGAACATCACCCCATCCAGGAGCTTGTACTAAACAGCAATTTATCTGACCTCTTAAAAACTGAGCTACTACATTAGTAATTACAGTATCTTCAAAGTCTTTAGCAATAACAAGTAATGGTAATCCTAATTCATTAGATTTTGTTAATAATGGTAATAGTTGATTCATACTTGATATTGAATCTTCTGATACAATTATTATACATTTTTCTTTTTCCCATACCATTTTTTCAGCATCAGTTACAAAATATCTTGATGTTGTATTGGTTCCAGTATCAAATTTCATACCTTTAACAATATCAAATGAAGAATTAACTGTAGCTGATTCTTCTACATGCACTAATCCATCTTTAGTAACTTTGTATAATACATCTGCTACAAGATTTCCTAGCAATTTATCATTATTACATGATATATAAGCTACTTTTTGTATTTCTTCTAATGTAGTTATTGATGTACTTATAGATTTAACATATTCTACTACACTCAATAATGCTTTTTGCATACCTCTTGCAATTTCAACAGGATTACCTCCTTCTTCTACAGCTTCCATTCCTTTATTTAAAAGGTAGTGAGCTAATACTGTAGCAGTAGTTGTACCATCCCCGGCATAATTTACCGAGTGTATTGCAGCTTTTTTAAACAATTGTGCTCCTGTATTTTCAGTAATGTCAATTGGATTAACTTCTTTAGCTACAGTTACACCATCTTTTGTTACTATAATACCTGAACGAGGAGATTTGTCAATAACAACATGCCTTCCTCTTGGGCCTAATGTTACTGCAACAGCTTTAGCTACTGCATTTGCTCCTTTAATTAAAGCTTGTCTAGCATCATTGCCATACTTTAATTGTCTTGGATTTGGATCAATCATCATGGTTTAAATCTTGTCTTTTATTGATTCTGAAATAATACTTCCTTCCTTATATATGCCACGGTTTTCAAAAAATTCTACTAATAATCTTGTATCATTGGTTAATCCACAGAAATATTTTATATTCTTATTAGTTGCATTTGTAAGATTTGCCGTGAATAACTCACACTTTTGTATAAATGCTCCCATAGAAATATTAGACATCATAGATTTAGGAACCCAAAATATAATATCTGTATTAGTTATGGTTTTTACATAACTTATTAAACTATCATCAAATTTAAAACTATTTGTTGTTTCATTAACTGTTAGTAGTTTAGTTGCATCTAACATTGCTACAGTTATTAATTTTTTCTTTTTTGCTAATGTAGCCATGTGTTTATAACTATAACCAATGTTACCATCAATTGATACAAATATACCATCTTTTTTATTATTAAAAAACATTATGATATTATTATCAACAACTACTGATAATTTGTCATAGTTACTTATTTGTAATGCATGTTGCCATTCTTCTGCATTTAACATTGGCATCCATTTACCGGCCGGACAATGATCATCTTGTGCCATTGTTTTTGCTGATAGCGGACAACTACACCCATAAACTTCTTCATTTGTAATTACATGTGTAGTTACTTTAGTCTTATCACATATATTTCTTACGTTTAATTCACAACTATTACAAATTTCTAATCTTATAGCTGCTTGGTCTTCTATGTAAGACTTTACTCCAATTGTTTTACTTTGAATTAAGTTAGTCCAACCATTTAATATATTTAATAATTTCATGCTGTATAATTTAAAACCCGACCCTTATGGATCGGGCGACCGAAATAAAAACTAAACTATATGGATTTTATTAACACGTAACATACTGTAACTTATATAACGCAAGTGCAATTTGTTCTTGGAAATTATCAATACGATTTTGAATCCAGGATTCTTTAAACATTTTACGCTCAGATTCAATTTGTTTATACAACATTTTTAAATCTTCCATAGGATTCTGCATTAACTTTGCAGTAAAAGACAATTCAGTTGCACCATAAATACCAAACACAGTTTCTACAAGAATATCTATGTTGTCTTCAAATGCTTCATACAATGCTCCTAATGTTTCATGCATAGATAAATCTTTTGATTTTTGCACATTATGAGTTATATGAATATCTTCTTTAGCTTTATAAAGCATGCTTAAAAACTTTGCATAACCTTGTGCAGATTTTACTTCAGTTTCATCATCATCCTCATACTCATCTTCTTTTACTACTTCTTTCTTTTTCATTTTTAATTTACTCAATGGAGTAAAATCAATAGCATCTTGTTTCATAAGTATAATTTAATTTTAATTTACATCATATCATCTAAAGTAATTTTATTTACTTCTACTTTAAATAGTTCATTAGGATTACCATAAACATTTTGATATTCACCGGCCGGAACAATTACTTCAATTAATTGTGCAGGAATTTTAGCAAATCCTTCATAGTTAGGTGCATAAGGACTATCTAATGTAATTTGATCTACCTTTTGTTTATCAGGATAGTATCTATGTTCTTTAAGATCAAACCAAGATAACTCAACAGTATCTCCTTCTCTAATAGGCATAAGAGTATTATCATCTCTATACTTAGAAACCTCATCTCCTATTGCTACAACAGTACCTTTATAACCATAAGGTAAAGGATTTTTTACAAGTTTACCTTTAGGAAAATCTGGTGTTGTTACTGTTAGATAATATAATGGATTTACCGTGTGTAAATCAGGATTATATTCTGATGGAATAATCCAATTTATCTTTTCAAGTTTAACAATTACAAATTTACCACAAAAAAACTTATCAGTAAATCTCTTATCTAAGTGTGCATTTTGTAAATCAATATTGTATTCTGAAATTTCTTGCTGCACATGCAAATCTTCTAACAATCTTTTTTCTATTTCTTCTTTAGATGTAGGATCAGCAATTAGTTTACTTGCTGTTCCGTTTAAATCTTGAGTAGCCATAGACTCATACTCACTTCCTTTTGAAACTATACCTTTCATTTCTTGTCAAATTTATTAATTAATGTAATGGTTTTATCTTTGTCATTTTTAGATAGATTACCCGAAGTAACTACCTTTTTCATCTTTGATATAATCAAACTAAAAGTTCCCAAACCGGGAAACAATATCTTAGATTCTTTAATATCCAAATTAGTTATTCGTAATCTTAACCAAGAAAATGCATGCTCTCCTACACATTTAACTTTGTCTACATCTATACCTAATTCATCAGCTACTTTTTGGTAAATTTGATTCATTTGCATCATCGTCTTCTACAATTTTAGCTTTAAACAAATAATCAAATTGCACAATATCATTCTTAGATAGTGCTGCTTTTATACCAACCCGTAATTTAGTTAACTGCTCATTAGGTCTTAACAAGTTATCTTCATCAACAACAAGAGTATCTTTATCACGTAACTCTTTCATCAAATAATAAGTATAACTTGGTAGTATTCCTATAGTTTCTCCTAATTCAACTGCTAGTGTTTTTTTCTCTCCTGTGGATCTATCTACAATAGTTTTCTTATTATTAAACTGTATTGCAAATTCAAGAGGTTTTGCCATATATGCAGCTAATAATTTAATAGCTTTATCAGACAAAATTTTTTCGTTAGTTCGCAGTAAATTATCTAAAGTTAAATATACCTCATAAAATTCTTTTTCATTTAATGCAGGATATTTAACTATCTTTTGATTAGATTGCATAGTTTTACTTCTTTCTTAGTCATTAAAAGCGGTGGCCGGATCTAAAGGTGGCCACCAGAATGCCCGAAGAATGAGGGCATACTGCAGCCCTTTAATAAGTCCGTTGTTCCTTTGCCCGCCAACGGACGCTAAGGTAAGGAATTTTTGTGACATTTAGAATGTTTTTACTATAAAATTTTTAAACTTTTTTTAAAACAAATCTAGTTTTAATTTTTTATCTAGTTCTTCCTTATTCTATAATTCTTTTTATATCTAAGTACACTGTACATTACACATTAAATCTTAGTACCACATATAGTACTACCTTTCTATATAATACCCCCCCCCTCCTCCTACGTACCTACCATATTATACCCCACCCTTTATTTTATAAAAGTAGTTTTCAGTACATTCAGTGGTACCATCCACAATCAAAGACCCCTACTAAACTACGATAGGGGAATACCCCCGGGTTTATTCATTTTTTCAAAAAAATAAGATTATGAGTTTCGCAACAATGCTTCAGAATTTGCAGCAAATCGCAGCTGCTAACGGTGCCAAATTGGGTACTGGTATTTCCAACTGGAAAAAAACTCCTACGGGAGAAGTTATTACCCTTGGCGATAAGGGTGTTTCTGTTATTAGTACTGAGTACGGCAAGCGTCTTGCTGTAGCTGGTATGGATGGCGATAGAGAGGTTACTCTCTACTTTGCTTTCTCCGAATTTCAGGAGGATGCAACTGCATACGAGATAGTATTGTTCGTCTACACAGGCGACAAGACTGATCGTTCAAACTGCTTCAAAGCTGTCGCTTTGTAGCATTTGGGGGGAGCACTGCTCCTCCCTTTTTTTACTTCAAATCAGACTTAAACTAGCATTTAATTTTTAAAATCTTATAATACTAAAAATCATGAAAAATTTTCTCAAAGCATTAACAGTTAGCTTCTTTGTGAGCTGCATCGTATGGTTTATGATACTATTAATTACTATTATACCATCATTCCCATCACTGTTAGTAGGAGTAATCATCAGTACATTTTTTACATTAATGATTATCTGCTGTTTCATCTGCGCCTGCTACACAGTAGGTGCATTTGAAGATTAAAACAAACTAGACAATAATATTAGGATTTCGCATACCTTTTATTCCAACGTGTAAGAGTAATCTTGAAGGAAATATTATTGTCATTTTTTTTCACATTTAAATTAAGCTACACGTATAATATATGTGTAGTAATATTATGAAAATTTCAAATTAAAAAAATCCTACAATTGTAGGTAGACAAGTGCCGTTCACCTTATTGCTTTGGTGATGTAAGTGCCGAAAGTTGGATTAGCAATCCTATTTAAACTATTGATTATGAGGATGTAAGATGGTGGTAGTCCTCTACCACACATTTTTACACATTATCTTACATCCTCTATTTTTAATCTAATAAAACTATATAGACAAATGATAGCAGCATTAGTAATCGTAGCCATGATTTATTTCATGGTTACTGTAGAATTATATCCATCACAAAAGTAAATAAAACAACAATGAAAACAGCAATTCAAATATTAACATTCATGCTTTCTGCAATAGTAAGCGTAATCTCACTAGTAACTGGATTCTTTTTCCCTGCAAATTATGATATGGGAATATGGGGTACAATTCTTTTTCCTACAGCATTAGTAGGAATCTCTTTAATCTGTTTCACTTATGCTGTAGTAACAGCTAAAAAATTAACAGATTAAACCTATAAAAATGTAACACCATTCTCAAAGTTAGATTTTCCTTAATGGTTAAGCTTTATATGAGAATCTCTTTTTATCCTTTTTGTGAGTTACAAAAAGTCTTTTATTTAATCTTATAAAACAATAACAAACATGAAAAACTTCTTCATCATTGGTTACTATGTTAACCAAGATTTTCAGCACTATTGTACCGTAGTAGTATGCGGTACTATTGATGATGCAAAAACTGTATCAGAAAACTTAATTACTACAAACGAATCATATAGAAAATATGAAATCATTAAATCTGTTTCTGAAAAAGAAATAGATGAAGTAAAATTCCAGGGTAATCTCTGGAACCAGATTGAAATCATAAATGCCGAAACTAGTAATGAATTAGTTTGGCAAGAGTTTTACAAATAAATATTATAAAAAACTTAATAACTTCCCAAGTTGTTGAGGGCACCAGTTTCTTTGATAGTGACATTCCAGTAAAGTCAATTATGTAGTAATACATATCTGGAAAAGTTTAAGGATGACAGCCTTGATATCAAAGTTTTAGGTGTAAAACACATCAGGAGTTCTCAGGGTAGAAAGGAAGGCGCATTAGTACAGCTACCTTCAAATTGGTTAATATCATTAACAATGATATGAGTTCGATACTCATTCCGAGAACAGTACAGGATTAACTTTGATTAAAACATGAAGCGTGATTAGCTATCACGAGTTGATTGATTATGATAAGGTATATCCGTAAATGTAACAATAAGCTGATTTAAATATCAAACAAGATTGCTAAACTTGTGCTTATTGTTATATTTATTTTATTTTTTAAACATTTAAAAACATAAAACAATGAAAAAAGTACACCTATGGTTTCAAAACCACATTTCAAAATTAAATGAAGAATTAGCAAATGCTGATTCTTTTGAGAAACAAGAAATAGAAGCTGAGCTAAAAGAAGCTTGGCAAATGCAACTTTTAGTCTCAGATTTAATTGACTGGGATGAAAAAGATGAAAATGATGAATTTTGTCACAACTGTGACTGGCATGGTTCATGTCAGTCACATCCAAAAGAATAAGGAATAAATCCCTTATTCTTTTTTATTTATAATTTTAATGCACCACAACTCACTTCCCAAGGGTGAGCAGTTGTAATTCACCAAGTGTTGGACACGTTAAAATGAACAAGCAATTTTTATTGTAGAGTTCTCTTGTTTAAAACCTTTTAGGTCTTTAAGACCTTTTATAGGAGCAAGTTGATGAAACCATAGATTAGGATTACAACTGAGTGCAGAGGGAAATTATTTTTTAAACATTTAAAAACACATAATTATGTACAGTTACAACTTTGAAACAAAACAGCTAAAGCATATCTTCGACAATTTAAGATATGTAGTGAATAACAGTTCACTGACAATTCAGTGTGAACCACAAGAATGTAGTGTAATTGCTATGTTTCCTAATAAAGCATTGTTTGTAGCAATGCCTATTGAGAAACTTGGCAATGTAACTATTGGCGGATTCCAAAGTGAATCCACAGGATTTCTTATAATCCAAGGTTATAAAATCTATTTTTCAATTCACGAAGATGTACTATATCTTCGCAAATCAAGCTAATATGTTTAACAAAACAAAACAGGCTAACTCACCTGAAATAAATGAGTTATTACTATCTGAAAAATACTATCGTGATTTAACGATAGATGATGATGGTAATTGTGATTGGGGTAAGAATATTTTCTTACCCGAATTTATAAAACATTTCACACACGTTGATACTTATGAACGTGATTCAGAAGAAGTTAGATTACAAGGATGGTTTAAACCAACAGATTCTTGTAGCCTACCTTCTTGTGAAGTGTGGGGTTTTGATGCTGAATATGGAATATTTATAGCATCATTAATTATAAAACAATAAAAAACTTTAAAAATGAAAGAAACTATTATCTTTGTATTGTTTTTTACAATGTTATGCATTTGCGTGACAGGTAAAACACAAACTACTGATGTATCAGTAAAATCTTTAAAGCAACTTATATCAACTAACAATGAAATAGAATGCTTTGCAATGTTTTTTGATATAAGACCTAGTATAATAAAAAAAAACATTGACAAATTTAGATTAAAGTTTGCAATGGAATTAAAAAAAGCAGGTTGGAATCCAACTAACCTGGAAAAATTAATAGATTTTAAAATACCATTTGATAAAAATGGTAACATCGTAACCAAAGAACAATGGAAAAAAATAAATAATGTAGATAATGATACAGAAGAAAAAACTCTGTTTCATTATGATATAAAAGAATAGTTTTCATCGTTTTAGTTTTGGTTTTAAAGGAGGCCTGCTGTTAGAAATGACAGCAGGTTTTTTTATTTACTAATTATTAACTTACAATAACAATAACCTATCATGAAACAAATTTTATCAGACAACTGGGGTATAATTGCAACAGTTGCATTGTGTGTATTCATTTACTTAAATTGGACAAATCCAATTGCACAATTACTAAGCGGATTTTTATTCATTTTACCAGCTTGCAAAAACTAAAATGAAAGTTACATGGACATCTAATGGGAAGAAATATCCCATTAATAAATTAGAGCATAGCCATCTTCAAAACATCATTAAGATGTTGTGGCGACAAAACACCTGGTTAAAAGACGAAATGTCTAAAATGAACATAGGTTTAGACATATTATCTAAATCTTCTTGCATTTCATACCTATACATTGTACTAAACGAATTTACACCTACACCTAAACCACAACCAAAAAGAATGCAATTCAATGGTGAAATAGCACAAGAAATGGCAGACTTGTGTGAAATAGCAAAAATAGTTGGTTGTGAGGTAGAAGAACTAGATGATTATTTTCAAGATTCTTTTGATTATTAAATCACTTTTTAAATATTTATCAACATGCAAAAAATGACAGCAGAAAAAATTGCAAAACGAAAAGAAGAAGTAATGCTAAAAGAGTATTTAGCAGAATCGTTTGAGTGTTTTGTAAGAGAAAAGAAAGTTGATTATACAAAATCAGCATTACACAACTACTACCAAAATCCTAAAACAGGATGGATAGGAAAGAGATATTAAAAGACGTACTAACTTATTTATCTCAGGGATTAATTATCCCTGAGAATAATAGGTTAATTGGTACAGCAGATGAAACATCTAAAATCACAGGTAAATGTAATGACTACATTGACAATGTATGTTACGTGTGTTTAAGAGGTTCAATCATATACAGTGCATTAATGAAAGATAGAGAAACCTTTAAAGATAAAGAATTTCAATCTTACAACTACGATGCAAAGCTTGATGAAATTATAAATTTTTCAAATATAGAAGAGTATTTAGCAGAAGAAAATATCTTTACGTTTAAAGAATTTATGATACTTGAATACATATTTGAAAACTACTGGTATGATCATGCATACAAAGAATTTACATTTGATGAAAGAGATATACTATCTAATGCAGCTGAATTGTTAATGCATTACCATACTACCGGTAAATTAAGAACAATAATAGAAGCAGCATTATTGTGTAAAAATGTCATAACAGTTAATGAAATTTATAAAAACATAAAACTTCTTACAAAATGAAAAACATTATAATAATCTTTGCAATCTTATTATCTTTGTCTGTAGTAGGACAAACTTATACAAGTGATATTGTACTTTACCGTGATATTCATGAATCATCAATAGATAGTATAAAAACTACTATAAAGATAAAAAAATCAGGGTTATCTATTTCTAATAAGTTTTCCACAGATAATTACTATGGAGTATATTATGACAAGTTTTACAAAATGTATTCCTATGAAAATGAATATTCTAAAGTAATTATCATGAAAGATAAAGATACCATATATGTACAAGAATATCCTATGACAGGTGCATACAAAATAATAATTGCAACTAAATCAAATAGAAATGATGGTAGAAGAAATTCATTACAAAAAAGTAGCAATAGCTGTAATAAGTAACGACAGTACTTTAACTATTGCACTATTCGGAGGTAATTCTATAGATTTGATAAATAAAATAAATTCATCAAAAATAGATGGAATATACCTTAACGAGTTATCTACATCAGAATTAGCAGTAAGTTTATATAATGCTACAGATGAAAGTCTTAAAGTTTTATACACTGCTGCAATTCTAATAAGAAACTTTAAAATAAATACAGCAAAAATCAAAACTACAACTTCAAAGATTGAATTTGAAGAATGTTTAGATGAATATTACAGTCTCTGTAAATTACTAAACGAAATAGTAGAAGGTGAAGAAATGACTGAATTTCAAGTTTCTTATATTATATCAGAATTATTATTGTCACTTGATAACCAATCTGGCAAATTTTTTAACAATTTCTCATTAAACTAATATGTTATGTACAACAAAAAATATTTTCTAGGAGTAGTAAGAAAAAACACAGGCATTTTACTACTATGCCGATATTTCTTTGAAGAAAGCATTTTAGTAAATGCAATAACAAATGAAAATGTAAATACAGATGATTTAGCATCGTCTGAATTTAATGCATTGCATGAACAGCCGGCAGTCTTCAGAGGTAATGAATAAATTTGTTTGTGCAAAATCAAACTACAAAACTAAATTTGAAAAGTGGTGGATTGCACACGAATTTACAAACAACAGATTTTACAGCAAATGTAAAACTTACAGTTCAGCAGATATAATCTGTATTGACGATGTACTACCTGAATTATTTAACACAACATCTTGTGATAATGAAACTGTAATAAGATTATTCCAGTCAACTAATAAGATGTACAAAATTGTACTATGATAAGATTAACTATTATCGTTATTATACTTACAATGTTAAATATAGATTTAAACTCCAACAACTCAATAAAACATGTACCTGTAGTAATTAAAGCTAAAAAGAAAGCTACTACAGGTCATGTTTCATTTGAAATGCTTAAAAAGCATTCTCCATATCCTTTATTAGCATATACAACCGTAGTTGCTGAATCAGGATGGGAAAGGCATAAATCTAATTTAGCAAAAAGATTTAATAACAATACCGGTATGACTGTTCCAATATCAAGATGTAATTCTGCAACATTAAAAGATACTGCAATGCTAAAAGAAATGTTAAATCTTGAATTTAAAAAAGATTATGACATTTACAGAATAAACAACACAGTAATCAAAAATAAATGCGGAGATACATTAGTAGCTTACATTAATCGTTGGGCAATATTTGTAACGCCTGAAGATTGTGCTAAAGACATAGGTGAATATCAAAGATTGTATATCAAAGATCATCATGCCGTGTCTGCAGAAACATATCTAAAAAGATTAAAAGAACTAAACTACGATGGTGGTGAAACAGGGTATCATGATTATTGGATATCTATTTATAACTCAGTAAAACAACATTATGGAAATTAAATTTAAAGATTTTCCAAATCTAAAATCTCACAAAAATCCTATGAAGTATTTAAGACTTCTTGCAGCTGAAATTCAAACTTATGGTCCTGTAAATACGAGAACAGAAGTAATAATGTACAAAGGATTTCCAATGCAAGTAGAAGTAAATCTTTACAGAAGATTAAAACGTGCTTACAAAAAGTATGGAATTGCTGGTATCATAGAACAATTTACTATGATAATTCAAAAATCGAAAAAAGTTGTTCCATTTGACAGTGAAGATGGTGTAACAGATAAAAAAATAACATCATCTCAAGTAATTGACTATTTTAATAATTTAACTCAATTAGTTAATAATTGGGTATTACCTAATCGCTAATATTTATCAACATGAAAAGAGTTCTCACATCGAATCAAATGATTCAAAAAATTGGTGCAATTGTATTCTATGTCAACAAAACTAAAACAATTGCTTATTCTGAAAAACTTACAGAAGAAGGAGAAAAAGTAAAAATTCCTGTAGTAAAACACTACAAATCTGTAATGAAACGTGTTCCATTATTAGTTGCTCATGTAGCTAATACTACAGAACATGATGACAAAGCAAGAAACACTTCACGTGATACAAGAAAAGGTGATTGTATTAATGCTACAATAACTGAAAGAGAGTACATTAACAACATAAAAAATCTTGCAATCGACATCTATGGTATCAAAGATTTAAATGATCTTGATTCATACATGATGGATGTATCATTTCCTCCATTTTATGACATAGTAGATTCAAATAAAAATGTTGTAGAACAAGGTGTGTTCTCTAAATTCCACGAAGCTGTAAATCAATAATAATTACTAAAATCATTTATCATGAAGCTAACAATTAAAAAAACCCTGTCTAAAAAATCAGCTGATAATATCATTAACTCAAGAAAGTTAATTAATTCAGCCGGTAAATACATTGTAAAAGTAAAAAATTCTGCCTTTACAAAAGATAGAAAACTAATTGTAAACATTAATGCTTGTACCCAAATGCAACTTGATGTTTATAATCAAGCTTCTAATGACAATCTTCAATATGAAGTAAATCGTTGTCAATTGTCTTTTGCAGGAAAGATGTCATTTATTCCTGAATCAAATGAGTATGTAGAAATAATTGTAGATTATATTCCTACTCATAAAGGACAAAACAAAGATTTTCGTATTGTTGAGATGAACAAACTTACAGTAAACAATCCTATTACTATTAAATCTTTAATAGAAAGTAATGTTGTAGATCCAATTACAATGTTGGCTAGAGATATTGCAGAAAATATGGGAATTGATTCAGAAATGCCATTCTAAATTACTTGTGGTGCATAATGTAAAAGTTATGCACCACTCTTTACAGATTAAATATGGACTTAACTACAAAAGAAGTTATTGTATTACTACTAATTCACATAGATAATAATCAAATATTATTTGATGATTATAATGAAATTATTGATTCATTGATTAATAAAGGATTAATCTACAGTCAATCTGGTAATTCATATATTATAACAAAAACTGCTAAAACAAGAATTAGTAATCACATATTGAAAGAGAAGAATTTACCTGAATACATAAGCAAATACTCATTTCCTGAAGCATTTGATAAATTCTTTTCAACAGCATCTCCAAATGCAATTAATACATTACTGCTTTCCTGGTTAAATTCTAATAAGTTTTCAGGACTAAATCCTGTAACTTTGAAAAGATTAATAGAAATTGCAAATAATGAGATTGATAATATTAATAATAATAAATCAAAAGTAAACCTTCTGATAAAAAATGAAAAAAGGTGATATCATACCAGTATATTTAAATCCTTATTTACTAGTAGAATTTGAAGGATGGGCAATTATACTTGATGAACCTGAATTGCATGAAACTTTTTTAAGTGAAGCAAATAGTTTATATCAAGTCATTAGAGTTAAAATAAGATTTCTAAATTACAATGAATTAGAAAATCTTAGGCCGGGAAAATACAATGATAAATTTTCTAAAGATTTTATAACTCATAGAAGAATTAGAAAAATTATAATGGAAAATCCAAATGACGATGATATTAGACTATTATCTTACTCACCAACAAACAATAAGAAAAATGTCAAAAATAAAACTCAGTCAAAAGATTAAAAAAGGAGAAAAGCTTGCAAGACTTTCTTACCTTACTGTTCTTGATGACAATGTACACATGGGTAATAATCAATTTGGAATATCTGTTAGAAATACATTTGGTTTTGAATGGGTTATGTCTAAAGATGTATTAGATAATGAATGTGTTTCAGCATCTCAATATGAAATAGTTGAAAAAGTATCTCAATCTGATATGATTGAATTGATACTTGCAGCTGGTCACAAAGTATTTACTGCAAACTTTAATAAGAAACCTGATCCAAAAGTAGCAATTAAAAAACTACAAGATTTATATCCAAATAAAGGAATTAGAGGAGTAGGTATTGCAAAACGTGATGATTATAATAAAGCTGTTGTAGATGCTGTGGGAATCTTAATTGATGGTGAAGAAAGAACAATTACTTGTCGTATTCTTTCTATTGATAGATTAAGAGGTAGATTATCTGTTGTTGATTTAGAAATAGAAGATACTAAAAACAATATTCGTCAAATTGACCCAAGAACATTAAATTGGTTAATCATTGATGGAGTAAAATATATAATAAAATGATTTATTTTGTGACTGGGGATTTAAACTTTGCAGGTGCTGACATTAAAACAATCAAATGTTTACCAAATGATTTATTTAATTCAGTGCCTGTTAAAGTTTATGCAGATACTGAAACTACAGGATTAAGTCCTCATTATAATAAAATACTGTTATTAATTTTTACAATTGATAATATTGACACATTTGTAATTGATTGTAGAACTACAGATGAACATATAAAAGTAATAACAGAATGGCAAAATTGTGAATGGACATTTCATAATGCACAATTTGACTTAGGATTTATTTATAAGTCTACAGGAATAATACTAAAGAATGTTCACTGTACTTATCAAAGAGAAAAACTTGCTTTTAATTCAGATTACGATGAGCCGGGAAAATATTCATTAGCAACTCTAATGAAAAAATACCTAAACATTGAAATGAATAAACAAACAAGAAATAGTTTTATAAATAAACCTGATATAGAACCATTTAATGAGAAAGAGATTCTGTATGCTGCAAATGACGTAATACATTTACATAAACTATTTTATGCACAAGAATCTAATATTAAAGACATAGAATATCTTGTTTATGTAGAACGTAAGTTTATATCATCTGCAGTAAGAATGTCAATGAGAGGTATTAGGTTTGATCCAGAAGTATGGCGTAAAAATATCAAGATAAATTTATTAGAATTAAAAAAGTACGAAGAACTTCTTTATGAAGAAATTAAACGTCTTGATGAACATTATCCATTACTAAGTCAAAGATATAAAGCATATACACCTAAACATATTAAGAAAGGATATGAACAATATCAGACTGAAATGGATTTTGCATTTGATAAAAATGCTGTACTAAAGCAAATAAATCTAAATAGTTCAGACCACATTCACAAAATATTTAAAGCTTGTGGTGTAACTGTATTTGATACTAATGCCAATACTTTAAAAGAGTATAGAACTAAAAATCCAAATACTCCTCTTGCTAATTTCATTCAACTATTAGTAGGTGATGAATCTAAACACGGACCTTGTTACAAATTCTATGAAAAGTCTTTATCAACTTATGGTGAAAATTTTATCAAAGAGCATGCAATAATTCATAATAATGGTCATTACTACATTCATACTGAATTTGGATTGATAGAAACAAAGACAGGTAGATTATCTTCTAATAGTCCTAATCTTCAAAACATACCTGCAATAAAGACATTTAGACATGCATTTGTTGCTGATGATGATAAGGAAATTTATACGATAGATTTTACCGGTTGTGAATTGGCTATTTGTGCATATCAAAGTAAATGTCCTACAATATCAAGTTCTATTAATGAAGGAACAGATCTTCATAGTTTTATGGCTACAATTAGTTATAAAATTATTATGAATGATCCTAATTTTGTAGTTTCTAAGCATCAAAATGCACAATACAGAAATAAACATAAACCTGTATTATTTGGTATTTTGTACGGAGCAGGCCCATCAAGAATTGCATCTGTATTAAATATTGAAATAGATACAGCAAAACGTGTTTATAAAGCATTGCAAGATGAATTACCTGTATTATTTAGATATTTAGATAACTCAAGTAAATCTGCAATAAGAAATAGATTTATTACATCTAATCATGTAACTAAAAGAAAGCAAATATTTACAGATCCTTATAAAGAAGATTACAAAATTGCCAAGGAAGCAAAGAATTATCCTATGCAATCTACAAATGCTGATTTAATTAAGGAAGCTATATGCACATTAGATTATTACATAGAAAAGAATAATCTTGATGTTCAAATATTACTTACTGTTCATGATGAGATAGTATTTCAAGCACCTAAAAACAAACCTGAATATGCAGAACAACTAATTCATATTATGGAATCTGTTGCTCAAAAGTATGTTCCAGGAATTAATTTAAAATGCTCTATTGAAATAGGGCCAAGTTGGACAAAATAAACCCTTATTATTATGAAAGATTTAAAATTTATGGTAGAATTATTTGCCGTAGTGATACTGGCATTTGTATGTTGGAATTTAATGTTAATAAGTTGCAAAGAATCAAAAAAGATAGACCAATCCACTAATAAATGGAATGGAGCTGATACATTAAAAATAATGATTATTGAAGATTCAGTTGTAATTATGAACAAAAAATAACATGCATATTAAAATTACAAATGATAAATTACAAATTGTTGGTACTGAAAATGATATTAACGAGTTAAAATCATTATTTGATGAATCCAATAATAGTTTTACTATTCCTGTTAAATTTAAAGTAGAAACATCTTTAAATGAAAAAATACAGGAAATTGAGAAATGGGTGATTGATGTTTACAGACCTATGTTTAAAAATTTAAAACAAGGTTCTATGGGTGACAGATACGGATGTATTCAAAAAATGGCTTTGTTCATGATTGTACATCCTGAATACAGTACTGATGATATAATTACAGCTACAAAAGCTTATATTCAATCTTTTAATTCTGATCATACTTACATGATGCAAGCAGATTATTTTATCTTTAAGCAAGTAAGACATCAGAATAAAGAAATGATTACAAGCAAACTATTAACCTGGTTAGAAGATGGCCCAGAACAGTATGTAAGTAAAGACTTTTTTGACTCAATAAACTAATACTATGCAGGGATTTAACAGGTTTATAGATAGCGTTGAACGTGGTAAAAAAGGTGATAATGAAGGTTTACCTATAAATATGCCAGCATTAGAGAATTTTGTTCCTAATTTACAAAAGAAACATTATTATCTAATTGGTGGTAATACAGGTTCAGGTAAAACTACATTGTTAAAAGATAAATTCTTTTTAACTCCTTTAGAGCATGTTAGAATGCTACAACTTGAAACAGATAATCCACGTAACATTGATGTAGAATGCTTGTATTTATCATTTGAGATGGATGTAGAAAGTCTTATTGCAGGTACAATTGCAAGAAAGATTTATATAGATACATGGGCAAGAGGTAATGCAAAAACACTTAATGTAAACTACATTATGTCACGTGGTAAAAACAGAATATCTGAAGAAGACTATCAACTTGTAAGATCTTATTTTAGATATTGGGAATGGATTGAATCAAAAGTAAAATTCATTGATAATTCATTGTCTATTGAAACGATAAAGCAAGAAATACATAATCTTGCTTTACGTAATGGTCAATTATTTAAAAACAATGATGGGTTTTCTTATTATTTACCTAGTAATCCAAATAAATATTTAATTGTATATTTGGATCACTTTGCATTGACAGAAATATCAAGAGGAAGTAATCTTGTACAAACAATGGAGGATTTATCTCACGTATTTGTTAAAGCACGTAATACTTATTACATGACTTTTGTTGCTATTCAACAGCTTAATATGGATTTATTTGACCCGGTAAGGGTAAAAATAGGTAGAGTAGGTCCAATGTTATCTGATTTTGGCGACAGTAAAAAAATATCAAGAGATACAGAAATTGTAATTGCATTACATAATCCTGCAATGTTTTCTCAACTTGCTTATTCTGGATATGATATTACAAAATTAAGAACTTGGTTTAGATCAATAGAAGTTCTTAAAAATCGTTATGGAGAAACTGATAAAAAAGTCGGTGTATTTTTTAATGGTGAGGTAGGATTAATAAAAGAATTACCTAATCCTACATCAACTGCAATGAATGATATTTATAACAATCTTGCAGTACGTATATAAACTAATATTTATGTTAAAATTTGTTCCAGAAAAAGACAAACAAGAGTTACCATCTCCACAACATCTCATGGTAATTGGTGCACCTAAGACAGGTAAATCAACTATTATGGCTTTGTTACCTAATTCAGGCATATTAAATATAGAGCCTGGAGGAATTGATGGTTACAGATTTCTAAAACATGTAGCAGTAACTAATGATATTAAATCATTAGATGAATTTAAAAGACTTGTTACAGAAGCTATTACATGGAGTAAGGCAAATGATAATAAAAAACCTTACGAATATTTTATCATCGACAACATGGATGTTTTTGAGGATTGGTCTGAAGAGCAAGCTACTACAGACTATATGGAATCAGAAACTGGTAAAGCATTTAATAGATGGACTGCTGTAGAATTACAGAAAGAAAATCTAACCGGTAAAATACAAGTAGGTGCTGAAAAAACAGGAAAGCATCGTAAATCAGTTATAACATTACCTCGTGGTGCAGGTTATTACTGGTTGCGTAATGCTTTTAAAAGATTGTTAAACACACTACCTTATTTTGCTGATAAAATTATTTATGTTTGCCATGTCAAAGATAAAACTTTAGAAAAAGATGGACAAGAAACTACAGTTAGATCTGTAAATCTTACAGGCCAGGCAGGTCCAATACTTGCAGGTATGTGTGATGCTTGTTGTTTTCTAAGACGTGATGGTGATAAAGTAGTTGCAGATTTTTCTATTGATGATGCAATATCAGGCTGTAGAATACCAGCACTAGAAGGTAAAAAGATTGTAATATCAGAAAAAGACAAAGAAGGAAATATTACAGTATTTTGGAATAAAATATTTCCAGAAATTAAAGAAAACAAGTCAGTTAATTTTGGATAAAACACTAATAATGTGTATTTTTACAATACAAAGCACGACAAATTTTTTATTTTTTTAAAT
>Ga0129333_10000652_pt1 | contig 29443 bp, 36 predicted proteins | sample CPB6_08_DNA_FD_94474 | JGI IMG/M metagenome (GOLD analysis project Ga0129333, IMG submission 94474) | Freshwater to marine salinity gradient microbial communities from Chesapeake Bay, USA - CPBay_Sum_0.6_0.8_DNA | ecosystem: Environmental > Aquatic > Marine > Coastal | place: USA: Chesapeake... | reverse complement strand
TTTACATTATGCTTTCTGTCTGGATAGGAGAATTTCTTTGCTACATCTTCCGCTCTTGCCCTTAATGCTCTTGCGGTGTCTTTTGTCATATCCCTACCAATTCCCCTCCATCATCGTCCCAATAGTCATCAAGTTCATCAACGGTAAAGTTCGTCCCGAAATAAGAACCGTGCTGGAAGCCGTCCTCGTAAACCTCATTCATTTCACCCTCAATCAACCTTTGCAGTTTAAGCAACAATTCCTCGATTGATTGGATTCTGTCGAGTATTTCTTGATTTGTAGGCATTTTGTTAGCGTATATGTTGACTTTTATCCGACTATCTTACCGTCAATAATGCGAAAGTTGTCCACCGAGAAAGAACCGTCTTGATCTACATCAACAATCGCTGCACCGTGATTCCACTTCGTATAGGCAAAGGGTCTGTACTCCGGTTCCAAATCACAAAGGCATCCAGTCGAGAAACAGGCGGTTTCCTCGCCCTTTAAATTGTTCTCATGATGCGAACTGGACTGGTGATTATGTCCGGCTAATACGTTCGACTTTGCCCGTAGGAATAATCCCCGTGCAGGGTTGACCGGGCTAAATATAGATTGACCGAACTCGTGACCGTGCAATACTGAAAGATGACCGAACTTCGCTCTCTGTTTTGAATCTATTAACTCAATTCCTAATTCACGGAGTCCAAGAACGTTTTCCATTTGTAGCACGTCCAAGTCATGAAACTCTGGTGTGTTGTCAATGATGTAACGTTCCCACCTATCCTCATGATTGCCGAGTTTGTAGTAAATATCCACTCCTAACCCTGACAGTCCCTCCATAAAGTCCCGGACCATATCAATCTCTACCATTGTTGACTTGACCTTCGGGTTCTTTGCCCACCTGGATATTTTCGCAAAGTCTATTAAGTCCCCGTTGATGTAGATCGAATCAATGCCTTCCGTAAATCCGTAATTTAATGCTGATTCAATCGAGGGTAAGTGGTGATATGGAATGTGCAAGTCAGATATGACTAAAACCTTGCGGTGCTTTTTAGGGAGTATCCAAACGGGTTTTGCCGTTTTATCGCCTTTACCCAAGAATTGAGCCATGTATTCCGAAGGCTTCATCTCTTTGCGGACAAACTTCAAAGTACCGGCAATTCCTGCTCTATCCCTATTCTTTGAGCCTTGTGCGCCTCTTATGTATCTGATCTTGTCCCTTACTTTATCAATCTCTTTATCTGCTTTGGATAGATCAAAGATTCCTGGATTCTCCATCACGATCTTTCGTGCGAGTGTTCTATTTGCGAAGTTTCCGTCCATCGTTTCAATGTAACGTTTAACTATCGCTTGTATTTGTTTTTCCATTCCCATAAGATATACCTTTTTGTTGGTTAGTGTCTAATTTAACTTCTCAAAAAGAGTTAAAGTATTTCTACCCCAAGCGTATTTGCTCGATCTATGCCTGTTTGTAAACTCTTCATCAATCGTAAATCCCAAATCTTTGAACTTGTCGTGCCAATAGTCCATTGACTGACAGTTGACGTGATGAAACCCACCCTGTCCTGGAAGGGCGTGTGTAAATAATACCCACTTACATTTTTGTAAGTCTTGAAGCCAATTCATTTCATATTGTTGCTCAATATGCTCTGCGAACTCCGTGCATAAGGCTAAATCAAAGAATCCTATCCCTGCCGGACCTTTGGTGTAGTCATTTTCCAGTACGTCAATACCTCTCTTTGCGGTTTTCTTTAATGACTCCTTATCCCCATCAATCCCAAGACAGATAAAATCCCGATCAAAGAACCATTGCAGATTAATACCCGAACCGCACCCAATATCCACAACTGATTTTATGCCTTTATCCAAGAGTTCATTCCATACCTCCGGCATATAGGTATTGTCATCTTTTTCTAACCATCCGCCCAAGTGATTCATAATTTTATGTCTAATGGTTCAAGGTTTCGTTTCTTTGCCTCCGCTCCCAATCTGCTCATGTAACCTTTTCCACCTGGTGTAGAAAGAAAGTCTTGCATTCCGATCTTTGCCAAGATTGAGATCTGCCTTTGTATCTCGTAGTCGGACCAATAGATAAGATTAGGGTGCAAGTTCTTTTTCTCATCTGGATTCGGCGCCGGTAATTGTTTTGTTCTGTTTAGAGGCACGGTATCTATCCATTTGTTAAAGGCTAAAATTAACCCTTGAATGGACTTCTCTTTTAACTCTACATGACCATACACAACTGCCGGAAAAAACTTCGAATAGGCTTCGTAGAAATCAAGCGTTCCTGGAACCTTCGGATTATCCATTACCAACCTCTTATGAATCCGGTAGCCATATCTGAATCTTTTGGTGTCGTCTTTTACGTCCCTGACTTCGTAATCAATCCCAACATCTTGTAGAAATGCGAGAATCGTTTCTAACATCGTCTTTAATTCTGGAACTTTTACGTTCCGATCGAGTAAATCTTTTAGTTCTTCTTTTGTCAAAACGGTAATTCCTCCCCACCAATCGAATAGATTGATTTTGATTGCGGTTTGTAGTTTAAGTATTTATCTATCTGCTCATCATTCCTCCAAAACGAATCCCAATTTCCTATATGACCACTCTCTTTTAGATACTCACTTTTAGAACGGTTTTCAATAGCCTTTGCGATTTCCTGTGGACTGAATCGTTTGAGTCGGTTCCTAACTTGATCTCGTTTCTTTACCGTGTAAAGGTTTTGGGTTTCATTTAATTCATTCCAATAATCAATGAACCATTCCACCTGCTCACGCAGTTTATCTTTTTCTTGTACTTTTTCTTCTTCTTTTTCTTTTTCTTTTTCTTCTTCTTCTTCTTTTTGTGATAGAGTATCCATACTGTATATATACTGTATCAATACTGTATCTTTTACCTTCCGTTTTAGTTCTTCCACATGGGCTAAAACTTTGGGAGAGTTTGACTTATTGTAATGCCAAAACTTACAGATCACAATTTCTTTGGTTTCTTTGCTTCTGACGATCTTTCCGATCTCCTCAAAGTACTCTAACAACTTCGTGATCGTTTCGTGATTGTATCCAGTTTCAAAGACTGCCCTCCTGGTGCTGAATTCAAAAAGCCCGATTTGATTGTTTCTCGGGTTTGTAATTAAGTACAGATAAAAGTACTTCTGCTCTGGTGTCAAGTCCTCAATATCCGGGTCGGTCCAGAATGATTCGTGTATTTTTCTAAACGCCATAATAACCTCAAAAAAAAAAGCCCGAACTGCAATGAGAGGGCATTACAATCCGGGCTTATACAAAAGTTCCTGTTATTGTGAATCCCTCTATTCACATCGGTAAATATAAATAAATTTTTCATAATCCGGTAATAAACTTTCACATCTACTACCGGCACACAAAACACTAACGAGGCTCTGGGAGAGTCCCCGTATACCTAACTACAATATGTTTGTCGTCAATTAAAGTTGTTTCCAGGATGTGCCTACGGCTTCTGGAATATCCTATACACCTTGACCTCAATCTTTCGGTTTCATCTCTACTGGGACAGTAAAAAGTCATGCTTTTAAGTGAGCCGGTGGCGAAGGCTCTATCATACTCCTTCGCACCGAAACTCGTTCCCTCATACACCGTTTCAGAATGGAAGTTCGTCCTCTGTTTCTGTAACTGTGAATGATTCGTTTGTTGGTTTATTGTTTGACTGCTCATTTACTTCTTTGTTAAAAGGTTCAGAAAATTTCAGGGAAAAATAAGTATTGCCGTTCTTGTCTTTGCGTTCCCAAGCGGCAACCTCGAATACTATCCCGGAAAAGTTTCCCTCTCCTTTAAAGTCTGGTTTCCTTTCATTGTCTTTATAGTTGTTTTTAAATACTGCGCCGGAATCAGGATAATTCATACGTTCCTTGTGTTAGTTTATAGGTTGCGTACTTCTTGTTATTGTTAATCGTTTCAATGGTTGCGATCATTTCCCCTTCATTGCGGAGTTCATTAATCCGGGAAGCAAGTCTAAATACCCCGTAGTAATGAAGCGCTTGTAAGGGAGTGATCTCTCCGTGAATTTTTAAGTGCGTTAGCACCTGTTGTTTTTGGCTCATGGTTTTCTCCGTTGGTTTTGGTTAGTACATCAATCTCTGTCGTAATACTCTATAAGATAGGCTTCAAGAAAGAAGGCTATTACTGCGCCGGTAAAATATAGTGCAAAGATAGATAGCCAACTTACGCTTGTCAGTCCTGTGATTTTCATCGCTATTAAAATTCCTGTAATTGTAACCGTTAAGTGTTTAATCATTTTCGATAATTTTAAGTGCATGTTTAAAAGACTTCAATTCACTTGTCAAACTCCATATATGCTTCCCTTTTGAATCTAAATTTATGTACCGAATATCTTTGCCCTCCCAAACATCTCCGTAAGTCTTTCGGTCGCATCCAATCTGATCGAGCATTAAGTTCTGAATGTACGTTGGCTCATCTCCAAGTAATATCTCAATCGCTCGTTCAATATCTACTATGTGTTGCCTATACCTCTCACAATCGTTTAAGTTGTCTTTGTGATGCCGTGAGTTCCTTATATGTGGTTGCCATTGACTCATAGAATCCCTGCCCTGCTTTGATTATTTGTTTGCTTATTTGTAGTAATTCGTCAGCAGTCCCTTCTCCATATTTTAGATCAATGGCTCTGCCATGTTCGTACTGCCTTCCCGATTGGAATCTGTTACAGGTTTTGCATTGCCCATTGACGTTTCTTTCATCGTATCTGGTGGACTTATGCGATCTATCAATAAAGTGTCCTGCATCGCAATCATTCCAATCAACTCGTTTCCCGCAAGTGATACATTCTACCCGCCCGGTGGAGTCGGCATCCCGGAGTCTTATATACTCCGAGAAATACCGATCTGCCTTTTTCATGGATAGCGATTTAGTCCTGCTTTTTGCCATATCGATACACATGAGTAAAGTTCCACACACCAAGTGCAATCAGAATTATTAAAAGTATTCCGAACTCCATATTAGCCTCCTAACGAGTTAAAGTAATCTTGGGTAGCCTTTGATACCTTATAGTACTGTCGAAGTTGTCCTGCCTTAATTTTGCCACTCCTAATGGCTTCCTCTACCTTCAAGAACTCCTCCTGTGTCGTAGACTTCTTTCCGTCCCCACCCTCACCGAGCCACTTCTTGTCATCGTCTGACTTCTGATTTGTCTGAATGTGATGTTCGTCTGTGTCCGGGTCTTTAACATCATCGAGGAGCAAAAGACTGTTTAATGAGTACTTGCGTGAGTACGAACTGGTACTCCCGGAAACTTGCGCAGAGTCCATTCCTTTCTTTTCCTCCGGCTCTCTCGCGTAAGCAGTTGATTCCATTAACGGCTTTAAGAAGTCCTCTGTCGTATCGTAGATTGAGGAGGTTGATTTCACGTAGTACCGATCACCAACCTGAACCAACTCATCTGTGATCTTTAAGTAAAGCCCGTATTTATCGAGTAAAGGCTTGACCGCTTCCAAGATGTCCTCCAATGATCGGTAGTTGTAATTCCCGAAGGAGTTGAACCGAGACTTCGGTGCGTTTAATTCAAGTTGTAGTTTGAGGAGTTTGTTTTGTGTTTTACTCATCGTTCGATCTCCAATTTTAAATATACAGATGTTTGTGGTTGTGCCGGGCAGATTTGTTCTCCATTTTCATCATATAACTCACCGCCCAACTCTTTATTTCGTAAAGCCTGAACCATCATGGATTGACGATTCTTTACAAGTGTTTGCAATCGTTCAAGTTCAAAGTCGCCTCTATAACTGTATCGTGTAGTTGAAACGACTGATACCTTGTAATTACCTACCTTGTAGTCTTTGTCATTATACATATCTCGCTTCTCAATAGCAAGACTTTTTATCTGATCTTTTAATTCTCCTGCCATCTTTTCGAGTTCGTACAACTTGATGTAAGCCTTGATCGGGTCAACTTTCCCGTCTTGTGTATCTTGCACCAAGTCCATCATTTCTTCGAGTTTCATATCAGTTCCTCCAAATTGATTTTAAAGTATGCCATCAGTTTGATTGTGTTTTCTCCGTCAAGACCTCCTCCGTTTCTGAACCGATAAAGAGAGGGAGCGTGAATGTTATTCTCATAAGCCACACGATACCAGGTATAACTTTCGTTATTTATTTTACCTTGTACAATCCGGCGAAGTTTGTTCATAGGATGATTGACAGGAAGAGCATTGTTGTCCATAGTGATAGTATTAAAAGGGTTGATAGAATGATTTCAGATTTCGTCAGCGATTGCGTCGTTGATTCTGTCTTTGATTTGCGTGAGGTGACGCAGTAATAAGGTTTCACAGTCTTCATAGTATTTGGGGTGTTTTGATAGGTTTTGAATGATGAGGTCAAGCAATGCAGTTGCCGTTTGACCGGCAATCATTAATTGTGCGTATTTTTGATCTTTCGTCATGTTATTGTTGGTTTGCGTTATGAATAGTTCGGTCGTTTAAAAGTCTGTAAATCTCACCGATGAAATAATTTGCGGTTGACTTCCCGCCTACATTCCAATCGGTATTCTCCTCCATTGTGTATCGTTCGTCGTATGTCTTCCAGTCGTAAATCGTAAAGACTTGCCCGTTGAATAGAATCACCCACTCCTTCTGTACCTTATCATCTCCACTTGCATCTGGATATGTTGGCTCACCCAATACCGAAACAAGTTCTTCGTATGACAAGTCGTTTATGCTTCCGACCTTGTGAGTAAGGTGTACCTGGTCTGGTGTTACTTCGTTTTTGCTTAATGGCTTAATCATTTTTTTCTCCTTATTTAGTGCAGTTATTATGAATCTCTTCAATGATTGTTAAAAGTTCATACGGTGTCGATCTATAAATAATAGCATTGGAAGGACCATAAATCATCGACCAGTCGTCTTTTCTATTTCTATAAATCTTGTATTCGCCGGAAGTAAGTTTGATTATATACTTATCTGCCTTTCTGTATTCGAATAGTCTATAATGTGCGCTTGTTATTGATTTTGATTCGTGTTGAAATGTATTCATGTGTTTTCTCCGTTTGTTTGTTTAACTCTGAACTAAATATAAAAACTTTTTCAATAAATAAAAAACTTTTTTTAATAAAATTTTAATAAAATAGGAAAAAAAATACAGAATGTGCCTGTATGCTATCAAAAAGCCCGATTTTAAATAAAAAAAAATTTAGAAAAGTGTCATAATTAACTCGGTAAATCCGGCGGCAGTCGCACCCGCACCGGCGCAAAAGATCAGAATCTTTGTGAGTTTCATCTCAATTCCGACCACTCTCTCCTCAACTTTGTTCAACCTTCTTACGATTCCCGGATTATCAAACGCATCGTCCCCAAACAAACCCTTTTCGATTCTGTCCAGTCGGTCATCCAATTTTTGAATACAGTTAATGAGTTCTTGATTATCCATTCCATCTGCGGTTATGTCCATAAACGTCTACATGAACAAAGGTACGGTAAATTCCAATTCCTCCCACATTGTCCATCTTTGAAACACCTTCCACGAAACGCTCAAATTTCGTTTCTAACGGCACTAAATCTGCCGCCATGCCTAACAGATGGGTTGATTTCTTACTTCCTTGGATACGGGTATTATGCTCACGAGATCGAAACATGGAGTTGACTTGTAACTCTCCGTATGTATCCCGGAGTTCCTGCATCAATAAGATTAGCGCCGGATGAACATAGACAATGTCCGTTCCATCGGTGCATTGAGCCTCGTGGAGTCGGAAGTTCCGGGAGAGCCTGTAATGTGGACCGAGTTGGCTAACCCGAAAGATTAGGGAGTCGTCTGGGTTTTGATTGCAGTACATAAAAGAAAACCGGACACTTTCACATGCCCGGCTTTTGATTGGAGAAAACTATTCTTCGACTTTTTCTTTCTCTTTGCGGACAAACTCCACGAAAGAGAGAATTGCAACTGCAAGAGTCGTAATTTCTTTAATCAGTTCTGGACTGATCGTAATTCCTAATGTAGCAACCATTCCGATAATCCCACGAACGGTAGAAGGTTCTGCGAGTCTTTGTTTTAACCAAGAGATCATAAAGAAGAAACTTAATTTAGGGTTGACAAAGAAAGATACGATTGCGAGGATAAGTTTCGTAATTGCATACTTGTAAACACCCCTCACTCCCTGCCACGCCTTCTCGTTTCCTCTTTTGAATTTACGCCCGAGTTTTTCGTACCATTTCCACTCGGGCTTTTTCCATTCTACCTCCTGTACCTTCTCAATCTTCGGAGGCTTCGGCTTCGTCAGCGTTAGAGGCTTTATCCTCTTGTGCTTTAATGGTGTTTCTGTACCCATTGATAAGGAACTTGATTTCGTCCAACTGCATTTGAAGTTGGTCGTGTTGTTGCTCTAATTGAGCCAGTCTTTCTTGTAGCATCTTTCGTTGTTTTTATTTAGCGGATTATTCCGCAGGTGTTGGTTCTTCTGCTTCTTCTACTGCTTCCTCTTCTGCTGGAATCTCTTCTTCTACTACTGGCTCCTCAATCACTTCTGGTTCAGGAGCAGGTTTCTTCGCTTCCCACTCGGCACGTAATTCAGCAGTCCAATGTGCATTACAGATGTCTTGAACGCTTTGTGGAAGGGAGGAGATGTCAGAGTCAGGATCAACCACAGAACGATGATGTGATTCTGAAATAACGACTCCATCTTCTACGATTTTAGTCGTAAGGCGAAGTTGTACGTGACCGCTTTCAAGGGCTTCGATACGTGAGTATGATGTTTGTTTTTCTATCATTGTTTTATTTGTAAATGTTAAACGAAGTAAAATCCAGAGAATACGATTCCATTTTGATTAAAACTTGTGCCGATAAGAGTTGGGTCAACCACAGAGAATATGCCACCACTATAATCATCGCTTAATAACTCTATTGTTGTTGTACCGTTTAAAACTCTTCCCCTCGATGGTCTTATAGTTACAGTTCCCCACCCAGTTCCAAATGGATTAGCATCTCCAACAATTCTACCTTCACGATAATAACTTGCTACTGTTTCGTTTACAGAGGTGAATGGAAGTCCCCCAATCCGAAGTGCTGTTGCTACTGTACCAATCGTAACGCTATCTGTTCGAATTTGACCAGTTATATAGACTACATTTCCAATCTTTGTATATCTACCAACATTCGGCCCAAATGCAGAATAAGTTATTGCACCAAAAGCACCACTCGATGCGGTATATACAGGAGTCCACGTCCCCTCCTCATAATCATCTAACGCATTTGCAGCAGCGGTGTCGCCATTGAATGTAAGTCCATCAGGAGTAAATCTTGCAATCTCTGACGTAGATGAATTTGAACCCCCACCTGCTATTCCAACTGCCAAATATCCAACATCTGTACCTACTGGCGAGTACAAGGCTGCTTTTCTATATGTATTACCACCAAATTGAAGTAGTGCGTTTCCATTTGTTGCGTCACCCCTTACTTGTATAACTCCATTTACGTCAAGTATAGAATCACCAAGTGTAACGCCATTAAAATTAGCAGGAGTCACCCCAATCCCTACGTTACCAGAGGAGTCGATGGTTGCTTTTACTGATGGTGATGTAGAATCTAATGCAAATTCAAGTGAATTAGAGTTTGCAGCAGTCGAACCTGATCGTAAAAGCCAACTATTACCGCTTGGATTAACAATAAGACCTGCATAAGCAGAAGCACCTGCATCATTATTTCTTACTCTTAATGCAGTTAATGAATTATCGTCTTGTACTACATCTAATTTATATACTGGCGTTACCCCAATTCCAACGTTACCAACTGCGTTCAGAGTTACTTTGTCACTATACACATAAGCAGAGCCATTCCAAAATCTTGTCTGCAACTTTAATCCAGCAGAAAAAGGATAAGTAGGATTACTTGTATCAGTATATCCATATATACTTCCTGCAATAGTAGGATCGGTATCGGCGAGGAATAATTTGCCACCAGCAATATGCATCTTGTCAAGAGGAGCATTTGTCCCAATTCCTACTCGATCTGCACTCGCATCTACGAATAACAGGTTCTGCTCTGTATCGCCTTCAACACGAAAGTCAGAAGCCGCACCGCTCTCGTTTATTACGGTTGCTCCTGTTCCGTTCGGCTGGATTAAGATATTCCCGTTTGTGTCGGTTGATGAAAAGGTATTACCGTTTAGATTAAGATTGTCAACCTGTAACTCTGTAATAGCAGTTGACGTCCCGATTGCCGCACCATTTAAGACCTCGCTCTGCAAGTCGGAAAACTCTACCCTTTTATCCGCTCCGGCGCTTGAATCATTTATTACGAATGAATCTGTTGCATCTAAATCCGTTAATTGCGTTAAGTCTGTTATCTTTTTGGTAGCCAATGGTTTACCTCAATCGGTTAATCTTGTTTACAGTTCTTGCACTTTTCTTCGTACTTCTTCACCAAGTCAGAGAGTAACTTTAACGCTCTCTGGTGTTCCTCATGCGAAGCCGGTGCATTGAGAATGTATTGTTCTAATAAAATGATTTCTTTCATGCCTTAAATATACTGTTTATGGTTAGCGTTGTAAAATTACAGATTGTTGATAATACTAAACACATTGAACTCGCTTCCGGCAATGCTCGTAAAAATTCCGTTCGGATTGATCGCCAATGGAATGTTGGTAATCAGGAAGTTAGTATCAAAGTTGACCTCTAATGAGTAAGTCCCGGAAATATCCACTACATCAATAAAGATTCTGTAATACTCGTATTGAGTTGAGCCTACATAAAGAACGTTATTTAATAGATCGTCAGTCCCGGCGCCGGAAACGTTAAAGGCAATTCCCGCATCTTTTATGTTTGTCCAGGTGGAGTTGTTTTGTGAGCCTTGTAGATAAACATCAACCGAAGCCCTGTTTAATCCACCACCGGTAGCCGTGAACTCAATATCAAACTGTACTGAAATGATATTATTGTCACTTGTTCTTTGGTGACTCGATGAAGCATACGTTCCGGTTGTCGTAAATAACTGATTCGGAATCGTGATCGGTGTTCTTTGATTTACCGGCGTCGGAACCGAAGCACTATCACCGATTGAAAGTGAGCCTGACGAAAGATCAAACGTATCTGTCTTTAATGAAAACGCAGTATCGTCTAACTCTAAATAATTAGTCGCCGTTCCGACTTTGAACTGGTATTTACCCAAATCCTCGTCATATTGCCAATAATTATCCGTATTAAGAGAAAGACCGAAAAGAGTCGATGACAACTTACCCATCTTTAAACGGGTTGTCGCTCCGATCTCAATCGTTTCGTCTGCACTTGAAATATCCAAGTTGGTGCTTTCAAGCGTAAATACATCAGAAGTAATTGAACCCGCATCGAGATCAATCGTCATTGAGCCACCTGTCAATGTACCCGCCGTCAAAGTTCCCACATCAGCACTAATCGCTGATAATGTGCTGACGTTCAATTCATTTGCGGTTATGGTACTGGCGGCAATCTCGGTTGCGGTTATCGTACCTGCCGCTATTTCATTTGCGGTTATGGTGTTTGTTGCGATTTCAGCCGCCGTAATCGTTCCCGCTAAAATCTCGTTAGCAGTTATCGTATTTGCAGCGATCTCATTTGCCGTGATCGTATTAGCAGCAATCTCATTCGCCGTAACTGCGTTTGCCTGTAACTTCGGAGTCGAAATCGAGTTGTCTGATATTTGCGTTTCTGTAATCTCGCCCGTTATATCGACCGCAGGAACCGCCGCAGTCCATTGTGTGCCGTCATATCGGTATAACTTATTATCGGTCGTTAGAAAGGCAATCTCGCCTTCTACGGGAGAAGTAATACTGTTAAGATCAGAAACAATTTGAACGCCTGTATTTCCCGAACCGAAAGAACCACGATCAATCGAATTTATGACCGTTCCGTTTCTAATCGTTACCGAGTTGAACTCTGCATCTCCCGAACCATCAATCAAGAATCCAGAAGTATCTGCTACATAGTTTGACGACTGCAAAGAACCGGCGGCATCAACTGTGATCGTTTCTGCGAATAAGTCGGAAACATCGATCTTTGTTGCATCAATCGAGTTGGCTCCAATCCTGTCTGCACTTAATGTTCCCGTGCTGATATTTGAAGCATTTAAATTCGTAACCGTTACAACCGAAGCGTCAATCGTTCCTGTTGTGATATTCCCGCCGTCAATTACAGTATATTGAGCAACCCATGCCGTACCATTCCAGGTATAAGGTTTGTCGCCGTTATCGGTTTCAATCCATAAGTCGCCGGTCACAAGAGCATCGCCACTTGTTCTGATTGTTGGTGCGGTTGCGCTTCGAATCGTGACGTTAATTCCTGACACCGTAGGGAAGCCCTCACTTCCAAGTGCTGATAAGAATGTCGTCTGTCCTGCTACCGTAATTTGATCTGCATTGATTGTGATCTCCGTACCGGCATCTGCGGAGCCGTCTAACCGAATAAAGGCGATGTCCCCGTTCGAATCTACCTTTAAAACGATTTCGTCTTTTAGAACGTTAATTTCAGAGCCTAACTGGTAACCTGGAAAAGATAGGTGCGAAGTTTCAGCGGCGTATGTATTCTGTAATGTTTTACTGTCAATCGTTATGGTCTGGATTGACGAATTACCTTTTGTTATCGTTTGGTCGCCATTTATTGTGACCTGCTCACTCTGTCCCGCATCATTAAACAGGCGTAAATTGTCCCCGTCCCGGAGAGAAATATCCTGTGCAAGTGTCCTGTCATCTAAAAGGATTTGAGTATAAGTATTGCCTCCCGTTCTTGCCGTTGACAGAACCCCGATTGCAGTTGCGGAGCCAATCTCACGAACCTTTAAATCTATCCGGTCCGACTCTACGTTTATCAAACTCTCATTGTATCTAATGAGTCCAATAACGTCCCCATTATCCACGAAGGCAAAGGTATCGCCATCCGCCGTGATAAATTCGTCATTGTCCGAAAAGAGGGCATACGAAAACTCCCGAACTCCCAATAAAATTGAGTCGGTGTTGATTTCAAGCGAAGCCTCTAATGCCGCAAACTCAACCGCCGTTGGTAAAGCGCTGACCGTAGTCTGCAAAGAACCAATCGCCGCATCATTTTGTGATACGTCTGTCTGTAATTGGGCTATATCGTCAACAATATCATTTAAGACTGTCAAGTCCTCACCTACAATAGCGGAAACCTGTGCCAAGATTTGATCGGCACGTATATTGATTAAAGCCTCTGATCGAATGATCTGTCCGGTGTAGTCCCCTTCGACAAAGTAATACTCATCCCCTGCCTCATTTGTAAATATGGAGTCATCGGATAGCAAAGCAACATCCGCACTCCTTACACCCAATGTAATCGCACTATCTGTCTGGGTAATGTAACTTGATATTCTCTCACCCGTATAAACAATCCAGGAACCCTCCGGGACTGTCCCCGTTACTGCGCCGGACTCAACTACAATCGAAATCGCTCCTGCTCTGTAAGTTTCAGCAAGTGTAAACTCATCTACAATCCCCGTCAGAACATTAAATAGATAAATCGGGTCGCCTACCTTACCAACTGGAAAAGACACCGCTTCAACGGGAATACTTGTAATTGTTCCTGTAAGGCTCGAAGTCGTGATCGTGATATACTGCTTCTCTTCAAACGATGCAGATCGTTCTGCGAGGAAATTTGTGGCGTTTCCTGCGAACGCTGAATTAGTAAGTTTCCGTATTGCTTCTGAAAAGTTTACAGTCGGAACGGAATATCCAACTCCCAAGAAATCAATACGCCAAACATTATTCCCTGTTAAAGAGCCACCGAGCATAAAGAAATCGGTCGCTTCATAAACGAGCATCTGGTTTGGTTGATAATATCCTAAAATCTCTGCTTCAATCAATCGAAGCCCGTCCGCTTGTAGATCAACAAACTCTCTCAATAAGAGATCGAAAAGATTTCGACTCGTTACATCCCCAACTCGTTTCCAACCGTCACTTGTGAGTTCTGAATTTGTAACTCCATAACGTAAAGCGGAGTCTGCGTAATCAGTCGGACCGTCACCGTAATAAACCGTACCGTGATCGTAGATATAGGAATAATTCTCTGTCTGCGTTAAAGAATAAGCAAGGGAATCCGAATCTGACTCTGCCGTGTTATTTAAAATTTCGAACTCAAAACTTCTGTACGTTGTGGAGTCGGCAGAAGGCGCTGAATAAAGTATGACCTTTAATGTTCCGTCTGCCTGTGTCGGAACCGGACCGGAAGTAAAAGAAACGGAGCCAATAGCCACAAAGTCAGTTGAACCCTGACTCCTGCCTCCGCTATATCTTAAATTGACTCGTCTTGAATTTGCCGTTGTGTCCCAAGTCCCATCATCTTGTAGGTAATAGTCAGAACCCGTTGTTTCTACAAAAACATCATATTCGGCGTATAAATCCTCCGTTGAAACGGAAGTATCAAAAACCCCTTGCACCTGGAACCGTAGTTGTATCTCTGGTGTCCCGTCCGAAGTAAAGAACTGACTGTATGTTTCACTTCCGGCGCCGGTGAATATCTTAATATCCGGGAACTGTATTCCAGAAACCGGTGTTCTGTGATCCCATAAAACATTCGCTTGTTTGATTCCAGGCAAAACATAGTTCGCAGAAGTCGGTAATAAGAACCTATTATTTGAATCAATCGTTGTACTTAAATCCGCCGTTGTCCCGGATTGCTTAACCCCCGCTGAATTATATCTATACTCCTCAATCGAAGTCGCATCTGTCATCCCCGACAACTGGTAAATTCTCCACGCTCCGTTTGCCTGTCTAATGATTAAGCCAAAATTCCTCAATAACGCATCGAGCCAAAACTCATTTGTTTGAGTCGTGTCGTCCTCATCCCCGCTCTCTTTGTAATCTCTTAAAGCCCGTGTTTCGTGATACGTTAAGTTTAGAAAGTCATCCGAACCCGTGAAGGCATCATTTGTCCAGTTTGTATAGGTATAAATATCTAACCCTAACCCAAGATCGTCTAAAAGATCAGCGATCGTTACAATCAATTTTTGACGGTCGTCTGCTAACGGGAATGTGTATTGTGAGAGCCTTGTCAAATCCTTCGCAATGATCGTGCCTCTGTACGGATAATCACCCTCCGAGTATTGTAATAAATCCTTTAATATCCACCCCGTCCAGATTACATTTGTGTTTTGTTTGAGCCGGAGTTGATATTCATCTTCATCTGACGTAAAAATTTCGGTAAGTACAGTTAAATCGCTTGAATTTCTAACCGCTAAATAAAACTCTAACCTGGCATTATTTAATGGAGTCTTGAACGGCTCCCGAACATTTACCCGGTCGTATTCTAAAAAAAACGTTTCCTCCCAACCTATAACCTCCGTTATCGAGCCTGTATAATTGAGTTTTAGAATCTCAATTTCATAAGTCGTCACATTGCCGTTTGTTTCGGCTTTGTGTGTACATCTGTACTTTACTCCATAACTCATCGGAGAACGCTATTTTGAGTTTTTGTAATAGAACCGACTAAATCAGTCCCTTTTAGTACGAATTGACCGCCAACTGTTATATTTTGACCATTTAATGCAGGTACTGGATTCATTAATGCCATCCCACTTGCAGAGGCTCCTGGAAAAAGAATACCTCCCAATGTGCCAAGAAGCCCTCCTTGCTTTCCGAAAAATCCATCTCCTGCAAAACCTAATCCACCCGTTAAAAAGGCTTTTAATGCTATCTGTAATGCGGTAGAAGCCAACATACGACCGATATTTTTCAATACATCAGCAAAATCTTGTCCTGACTGTACTAAATTCGCAAAACCACTTACCAATATATTGGAAGCCATTGTTCCAATTTCCATGAACGACATGAATTGATTGTTTAATTTCTCCTGAAACGGAATCATTGCCGCTTGTCTTGCAGTTATATTTCCGAATTGTGTATTTACCTTTTCAAGAGCAGGAACAAATTTTTCCTCTGTTACCTTGTAGTTATCTACAAGAAATTTCTTTAATGATTCGCCACCAAAATTTTTTAATAAAGGCTCTACTTTAATCTGTGTTGCTTCTTGTTCTCTTCTTGTTTTCTTTCCAGTAATATCTTCCAATGCTTTTGCTATCGTGAGCCTTCTTTCCTCTAATGATAGCGTCTTATTGAGTTCAGAGTTATCTGTAAGTCTTAATCCAAGAATCTTGCCTTCGGTTTCGAGTATCTTTTCTTTTATCCCATTGATAGCATCGGTGACAATCTTTTGTTGCTCCTCTTGATTGATACTCGTTCCGAATAACTTATTTATACCCGCCATTAATAAAGCGGTAGTATTACCTCCCGCAATAGCAGTCTTAAAATCAATCTCTTGATTCACATCTCGCATTTTCTCCAACTCTGCGAGTGAGGATTCATATATCCTTTTCTGATTCTCTGCCGCTTTTAATTGATCTTGCGTTGAATCACCATAAGCAAGGGCATTGATCGCTTTAATTTGATCTTCTAATGCTCCTGTAAAGGCTTCGACTCCCGCTTTCGCCTTTTTACCTGCTTCTCCGGCGCCGGACATTCTACGGCTCAATAAAAGCAATCCAGTTGTAGCAAGTGATGTAACTGTAATTAATGCACCCGGTCCAGTAAAGGCAGAAGTAAGCAAACTCTTTAATGCACCCATTGTTGAGCCTGTACTGGCTTTTAATCCCTGAAAAGACTGAACCAATGGGTCAATGTTATTCGCAATACCTATTAAACCATAAGGCGCATCTTGAATAACACGGTTAAAGTTAATAACCGCACTTGTGGTGCTTCCAATAGCCTGTGTACCCTTCGCACCAAACGCAGTTTCTATTTGTTTTCCGGAATTTTTAACAGTCTGCCCTGCGTTCTTAATCCCGTCCTGTAATTTTTTAGTGTCAGCACTAAAAGCGACTTTCAAATCTGCGATGGTTGCCATTATCTCTTATTCCAGTTACTGATAATTTGTTGTGCCTCTGCTAACGAAGGGTTCGATCTTGTTTCAGATGGTAATTTAAGCAAATCCTTCGGCTTTACCTTTTTCTTACTATAAGGAGATAGCACCCAAGTACCGAGTATTCTCAATCTGTTATACTCGTCATCCCTCCGATCGGAGTGGTGTTTAATAATGAGATCGAACTCTTTCCAGGATAAATCCCACAACTGATCTGGACTTAATCCGGCAACTCTGTACCCGGCATCGAGTACATCATCCCATACTACTTTTTTTTTGAGTCCCCGCCTTCACCTGGAATGGAGTTTTGGAAGGCTTCCATGATTTTATCAAATTCCTCTTGATTCATCTCCTCTATCCAGTCACCGACTTGCCATTCGTCAAAGTCGATTGTTTCCCCTCTTTTTCTTGCTCCTGCAACAAGTCCAGACCAAACCAAGTCACGAACCTGTTTGATATTGAAACCTGTAACATCTGATAATTCTAAATTATGCCGGTCTGTATAAATCGCCATCTGATTCAGACCGAACTTAACAAGTCGAGGCTTCCCACCAATCGAAACCTCGACCTCTCCACGAAGTATATTCATATTATACCGCTGCTATGCTGACGTATCCTGAAATCTGAATTGAACCTGAATAAGTTGCTACATCTTCCATCGGTGCATCAATCGTCAGGTTAGTAATGAATCCTGCATCTCCGAAAATCTTGTATGAACCATCGTTAAGTTCCCAAGATACAGAAGAGCCATTATACCAAGCATCGTAGATTGTCTTTGCGTTTCCGGTAGAACCTGTGTTTAAATCTACCAGTCCCTCGAAATCAACTGTGCCTGATCTTTGACCTTGTATTACCTGCTGAAATCCACCGCTTGATTTTGTAGATACATCAATGGTATCTGAATCAAGAGTTACAGAAGCAGATGTCGCTTGTGCGATTGCATTGCCACCGACTTTTAGAGTAAGGCTTGTTCCGTTGAATGTTGCCATATTATTCTTGTGATATTAAGTGTCTGAACCGAAGTTTATTTATATACAAAATATGCGTTTCGTCCTGCTCTTGCAAAGTGAGTGAAGATTCAAGCGTTGCGGTGAGCATTTTGTAACCCATTAAAGATAGATAGTTTCCCGGAGTCTTTCTAATTATGTTGATTATATCCTCTGATATATCGTATGTCTGGCTCTTCCCGCCAAACGCTCCCTCGAATCCAGTCACTACGTCAACATCGAATACAACTTCTGTAATCCTTACATCTCTATTAAAACTCGTTTCGGTTGTGAGTTGTGAGCCGAGCAGTATATATGGATAATCAGCCGTAGGAGGAATTACGTCATAAATAGGAACGTTCGAACCTCCGTAGGATATATTCCCATTGAGAGCCTGAAAATACGCCACCTGCAAAAGTTTTGATGGTAGATTCATAATTCGAGTATATAGAATTTCACGAAATAACTCTTTTGCGAGTTGTCGCCGTTCGTTAGTTTCAAAACATAATCGGTAGATTTCTTGAACTTCAATCTAATGTTTCCGGCTTCACCTGCAACTCCCAAACTCTTTTTGGCTTCATATTGCTCAACTTTATCTATTATAGTCCCACCGCTAATACTTGTCGGGTTTGTGTAAATATCGAATCCAGGAGTATCTGTACTTTGACGGTTTGCATTGTATATCGTAGAAAGAGCAGTTGTTCCGTCTGTTATTGTAGGTGCTTCAATTATTTCTTCTGTTGTACGTGCTGAATCTGTAACAATTCCATAAGACAAAAGGTAAATATCACCTCCGTTTGTTTTCATCTGTAAATAAGAAGAAGCGCCGTTGTTAATGGAAAGAGTTGCGAAGCCCACATAAATATCTCCTCTGTCAACTGCGATCTCTGGTTGAGCATAAAACCAGTCTGCCTCTGATACCGCCTGGAATCCGCTTGTAACTTGAAAACGTGGGTAATTGTTATTCATTTAAATATCTGTTTTAATTTGTTGATTAGATTTTTCCTCTCACCCTCAAAAGCAGGAATTAAAAATGGTTGCGCCGGAATCCCCTTTTTAGCAATACTCATTGAAATCGGAAATACCGCCTCTTCTGGTATTCCTTTTGCTTTTGCCCATTGTGCGATATTTCTTTGCAAATCAGCGAAGGTTCCACCTCTTATTCCCTTGTACTGTGAAGCGAATTTCGCATATCCTGACGGAACTCTGACCTTCGTCTTTGTACCAAACTCTACATAAGGAGCATAATTGACCTGCCCTTTTGCACCCGAACCTCCGGCTTTTATTACTGCCGTCAATGTAGAGGGTTCATAGGCAACATCAATACTGGCTCTCAAACGTCCTTCATTAACAGGAGTATTTAATTTCGCCTTTGCCTCTACGTTTCTTGCACTATATTGAATCTGCTCACCGATCTTTTGCCTTGCTTCATCGGATAGTTTATCAATTTTGCCAAGTGCCTTTTTAATTTCTGAATCTGAAATATAAGCCCGTGCCATTTACACCTCCCATGCCAATATCTCAAAGAACTGATTCTCGAAGTCTATTACCTGGACTGAATGGATATTAAAGAATCTCGTTCCATATTTAATCCGGTAGTCATTATCCGGTGTGGCGTTGAAATCGTCCGTGTAACGAATGATAAATCGGAACTGTTGATTTCCTGTCAACTGCTCGGCTTCGAGTCCCTCACGTCCCGATAATGGCTCGATATGCGACCATACCGCAGTTTCATCCTGCCAAGTGTTCGTCCACCCTCCCGCACCATCGGAACTCCGGCTCTGGTATTGCAGGGTGATCTTGTGTTTGAACCTACCTATATTTTTTGATCGAGTTCTCAAAGAATTATCTGTTTGTATTGATTGAGCAACATTTTAGAAGCATTTGGAAGTGCGAAGGCTGAACCTTCCACCAAGTCTTGTCTGTCCTCATAATTGCTTAACACCGCCTTATATAGAGCCAGTTGAATCAACTCTGGTACATTCGCCGCTCCATATCCCGCAGTCACGTCAACCTCTAATTGCTGATACCTAAACGATTCTGTTACGTTGAGTGTCTTAAAGTCTTGCCCTGTAACGAAATAGTCAGTATCTGCCGTGAGTGTAGTTTCTGTTCCGTCTAATTTAGTTCGTACTTCATCAACTGTTACGTGCGGTCCGTATGGCAACTGTATGGTATTTCCGTAGTGTTGGAACTCGAAAGTATATTCTTTTGTGCGTAATGTAATCCCTGCATATTTCTCTGCCATATCAATCATGGCTTCAATCAACATGGATAAGAGAGCATCGTCATCGCTTGTCGTGATTCTGCACCAATTCTTGACGTTTGCAAGAGTGATAATATCCCCTGCGGTTTCGCTTGTTGTCGTTTTGCTGAATCCAGTTGTGAATCCGTTGTCCCGAGTTGCAAGTAATGAGGAATACATTATTTGACCTTCATATTTTTATGTGAAACTTCATTCTCTTTTGCGAAGCCTTGTTTGATTAAGAAATCGCCAACCTCTTTTGGGAGTTGAGCAATCTCACCCTCAACCAACTTTAAAAAGGGAATGTCTGTCAGTATTTCGTAGTAATTCATTTCTGCTTTGTTAATTTGTCCAGGAACGATTCAAACTCTGCCAACTCTCTTTGTGATTGTTCGTATAACTGAACCGAACGTAATTTAACCTTTTCCTGCCATTCGGAGTAATTGGCGTCTATCTTCTCAATGGCTTTCTTATGACCTTCCACATCATTAAACTTTACGAAGTATCCCGCATCGCCTAATGATTCTTTTAATCCAGGAGTCGGGTGCGCTATTACTGGTATTCCGCAACTCATTGCCTCAACTGCTACCCGTCCCCAACTCTCATACCGTGATGGCATGATAATTATGCGAGTTTTTTCGTATGCCTTACGAATATCGGGCATATTCTCTATTACTTTAACATTTTTAGGCTGATCTACTACTTGATTGCCATACGAACCTTTAACTCCCAAGAACTTTTCCTTCGGCATTGCCTCTGCAAGATGCTTTAAAGTATGCCCTCCCTTCATATCGTTTATGTTTACCAATGTAATATGTGAACCGGGCTTTTTGATCTTGTAATGCTCAATATCGCACGGAGGAGTCACGATCATATTTGGTTGATGCTTATGGACTTCATGAACTTCACCTTTTACATAGTTTGAGTTATATATGACTCCAATTTTCTTTCTTTTGACTCCGACTATTCCGTAAGGGTGAGTATTGTGGGCAATAAATACAAACGGCTTTTTATAGTCCCGTGCTAAATTCAAACCCATACCCGTAAGATTAAGATGTGACATAAAAATATCTGCCTTCCTTAAATCTTGCGGTATTATATTTGATACCACTTTGATTCCATTAAATTCTTTATCCTGCGTTCCTGCGCTAAAAACAGTTGCTTCGTGTCCTCTCTCCACTAAATACTTTAACATATCATGAAGCATCCATTCTGCACCCGAACCGTGTTCCGGGACAAAAGCGTGAACCGGGCAGTAAATTCTCATATCATTCCTGTATAATTGACTTGTTGGTTAAGTATATCCGAGTAATCGGGGTTCTGAATAAATAAAGATGGTGAGTAATAAAATGACTTATTAAATCCCTGAACCTTCCACAAAGCAACATCGACTGCCTCTTTATCTATCGGGCTTTGTAAGGCTCTCTCTGCTCCTTTTCGGCTCATAATATAGGCGTGAGTTGTTAAAACTCTCCTGGCAATCTTCCATATCTTATAATCGCCTTTATTAAATTCTTTGAATGTGGTTGCATTTGCTCCCAAATATAAAATATCGAAATCGTCCGGGAGTTCCCCTCTCCAATGTTTCACCATACGGGCATCGTCCTCCAACACCCCCAAAAGTTCTTCATCGGACTCTAAAAACTGTTCCCATAAAGTTTTGTGTGAGAGGTTGCATCCTTTTAGCCCTCTGGAATGGCTCCATCCTTCCATATCTGCCTCTGACGGCACGATCGCATCAAACCTGACGTAAGATATGCCTTTATCTCCGGCGTGATCTACAAACGATTGCCACCGATCTCCTCTATGTGCCAAGTTGATTACGTGAAATATCATGTCCATAAAATAAAAAAAGGGAACGAGCATTGCCCGTCCCCTCTTTAACCTAACCAACGAAAGGTTCTTTATCAGGCAGAACCGTTTGCAAGTGCAGCAGCGAAGGTTCCGTAGATGAATGCGCTCGGACGATAGATCGGCATTGCGATTCTCTCGGAAGCAACGACTGTGATTACGCCTTTGATAGCGTTGTCTTGATCTTGCTCATAGAAACGGATGCTGGACTGCTGACGGTCAAACAACTGCGCTCCCATTGCGAAGTCCCCAACGAGGAAGTCGCCTGTGGTAACGGCGGTGTTTGCGATCAACGGTACACCTGCGATTCTCGGTGCTTGTGCGCCGAAACGGAAGGCATCTGGCATCAAGTATAGACCTTGTCCGTCTTTTGTCAACAATAAGTTGTAGAAGTCGTCAGGGTGAACCATGATTGCGTTTGCCATGTACTCGCCATCTCTAACTTGTGCGATTGCAGAAGTAAGAACATCGAAGCGGTTTACATTTGAATCAGCAAGTGCATCTGTGTATGAGGAAGCGGCTTCTGTGATACCTGTAAGAGCAGGTGAGTTGCTTCCGTAAAGAAGTACATTGTCTTCTTTTACACGGATTTTGCTCGGTAGTCTTGCACCCAAGTATGCAGAAAGTCCAGCAACGTCATCAAGCATTTCGTTAGAAACACGAACGAAAGCAGCAATGGTACGAACTGGTGCTTCTTTCACTTCGAGATCGAAGGTAGTGTTTCCAGCGTCAGCACCTTCTGTTTTAACGGCAGTTCCATCAGAGAGAGATACTTCCTCGATGTAACGGATTAAGTCAGAAGTTGTAGTTCCTTGTGGAAGGAATTGGCGAACGTGTTCTGCACGATCTGGATTGAACACGATACCTGGCTGATAGTCAGGAGCAACTACGTTGTTTGAAGTTGTCGAGTCTACATAGTCAGAAGCGCCGGTAAGTACAGTTCCTGTTTTGAACATAGGCACGTTGAATTGTGCGCCTTTGTTTGAACGTACTTGTGAAGCGAAATCTTCGCTACCTTTGATCTGCTCGATCATTGAGCCGACCCAGTTTTTTGCTACTGCTTCACCGGAGTTTCTCTTTGCAGAGGTTTCCATTGAATCGACTTGCTCTTGCAGTTTGTTGTAAGAGTTTGTCAAGTGGGACAGTTCATTGGCTTTCAGATTGTCCAGTTGATTGTTAAGGTTAGCCTTTTGTGCTTCGAGGGCTTCCTCAATTTTACTGTCGATCTGATTACCTAATCCCTGTAATTTTTCATTAAGGAGTTCTTTGATTTCCATTGTATTCAAAGTTTAGGGTTAATCAGTTGTATTGCGAATGCCTCGAACGCATCCTCAATCTCTTTCGGCTCAACCTCAACCGGAGTGTCCTGTGACGGCTCTGGTGTCTGATAGAGTGAATCAATTATGAATTGTTCGAGTTGTTTTAGTTGTATTTCAAGCAGATGAAATGTTTCATCCGTGAAAGTCCCGTTGCGTACCGCCTTTGTCAGTTTTCTGACTTGATCGGTTGCAGTTTCTTTGTCCATATTTTTAAATCCTGTAAACGGAGTGTTTTCGTTAGCACCGAAAGTAACGGTTGAGCCTTCAAATAATTTAACCTCCTGGATTTCCATGTAACCACTTTTTGGCTGACCTTTAACAGTCACGAATCCGATGGAGTGTTCGTTAATAACTCCGGCTTCATAAAGTTTCAGTACATCCTCACCGTAAGAAGTGCCGACAATCTTTGACTCGAAGTAAAGTCCGTAGTCATCCTCTTTTAGTACATACGGCTTTCCTAATGGCTTCGATACATCGTGCTGATATAGGTGTACAATTCTTTGCTTCTGACTCTCCGGTCCGTTTTCCATAATGGACTTTGCGAAGGCTCCTTTGACGATCATGTCCCCGTCAGAATCAACCTCTCCGAACTGTGAGAAATATCCGGTCACGACTCCGCTCTTTCTGTCGATGTCTTTTACCTGCGCCGGTATGCCTTTATATTGATATGCATTCATGCTTTTTGGATTGAGTGTATCCTCTCGATGCCCGACTAATGTTTCAGTTGGCTCACCATCTCTATATATACGAATAAGATAAGCAGGATTGTCTTCTGTTGCATTTAGTACAAAATCCGAGTCTGGAATCGCTAATCTGCCCGATTCTTGAACTCTTACAATCTCCCCTTCGGCTCTACCTCCGGATGATTGCCATCTTACCATATCGCCAACTCTATATTTAGCCATGTCAAAAAATACTAACTTTCGGGTGTTATATAAATTTGGGTGCATCGACAATTAATTACATTACCTGGCTTCCCGCTCGGGTCACCTGGAAATAATAAAGAATCTGTTTCACCTTTACGACTTGTCATATTGAAAGTCTGCTCCATTTCTACAACAAAAGGAGTTTCTACATACTGATAATGGTTCCAATCTGATTCGCCATCCGCACCTCTTGTGCGTGAATCGGGCGTTGATACCCATTGTTTCTTTAATCGTAAACCCGATGATCTCGCACCCTCAAAAGAACCTGCGTTTGAAGCAGATATAATCTCTGTTCTTGCTATTCTTCTTGCTCTTGCAAATAGATTTCCGTTTAAGGGTTCTAATTCGGTAGTCCCGACAATAAGATCAACCGTTTCTTGTATGCTTAATCCTTCTTCAAGTGCAAACAGGATAATTCTATTAATCTGTTCTTCTGTATAAGCATTTATGCCAATTATTCTTTGATTTGCCCTTAATACATACCATAACATCCGCTCAAACCATTCTGGTTCTTGCTTTGTTTCCATGTAGGGCATCCGTTTCAATCCTGACCATGTAGTCCGAGCGAATGTATCCCCAACTTCTTCATATAACTCTTTGAAGGCTTTTTCTACCGGCGCCGGATTGATTGTCTTGCGTAAATCTGCGAATGTATAGGCTTCTCTAAAAGGTTCCAACTGCTCTTTTATAGCGTTAGTAAAGATTCTGGTGTATTTAGGTAAAAAGCCTTCTCTTCTGCGATCAAAGGCTTTCCAGTATTCAATATGATCGTCTTTTGCTATGTTAAACGCCTTGTCCTTCTCTCCTTCATAAAAGGCAATGCACATCGCCACCGCTTGATCTGGCTCTCTGCCCTCTGCAACTACTTCCGGAATACATCTATCCAAGAAGTCATCTCGGCTCTCTCCCGGTTTCGGGTTAGGCATTTTCGATCTCTTTTATTTTCTGTTCTGCCCATCGGCGCATTGAATCCCCACCCCAATAGGCGTACGAAATAGAACCGCAGACTGGATTGCCTTCTGTATCGGTAAACGAGCCTGTGTCGTATTCTTTGGCTCTGCTTAAAAAGGAAAAGGTTCTCTTTACCGTGTCGTAAGAAATGGACTCTCTGTTTGCTAATTGTTGCGCTCTGACTTTACCCACTTGCGTTGCGCAGTCATTCGGGTTTTCCTCTGTGAATTGTATCGCTGCTTTTGCTCTGTCGGAGGCTGACTTTGGGTAATCATTGAACGTCTGCTTTACTCCATACTCGGCAATCGACTTGTCCAAGTCTTCGGTATTCATTGAGCCTGTTGGAATAAGTCCGGCAGGAATAAAGTACTGGTCCATCACAGGGTCTGAATCGTAGCCCATTGCAACCCGTCTTTCGTTTCCTGTAAGCCACCAAGCGTCTTTGACCTGTTCCATGATTAACTTCATGTCGGCTTGTAAGGCAGGAACTGATTCCAAGTCATAATCCAGGTAATACGTTTTACCTGTCTTTTCATTGTACTTTGAAACGAGCCATCTATTGAACTCATCTCTCATGGTATCGAGTTCTGGTAATACCTTCTCCATGTATAAGGCTCTACGTGCCTCACGGACGTTATTATATACTTTATTGTCAGGGTCGTTTAACAGGGCAGAGTTTACATTGTAGATATTACACAAGTCCCGAAGGCTGAATTTCTGGCTTTCTAAAATGTTCAAATCAACTGGACTCATGCCGATCTGCTTCCAGTCCATCTTTGCACCTGCAATAATAATCCGACCCCTTTTACCCGGTCCGGCATATTTATTGTAGTATGAAGATTCAAGTTGAGAAGCCGTTTCTGCGGTCATGTGTTCCGGGTCAACTGACAGAATACCTTGTGCGCCGGAGTTCTTTAAAAGTGCGGCTTGTGCCGTGTAGGCATCGTTTGATTGCTGAACTACTCGGGTTGCGGCACGTAATGGTGATAGTCCGTATAGGTGCGCTCCGTCTGCTTCGTAATCTGGATTCCAGTATTTTAAGTGCAGAACCTCATCCTCGCTGAACTTGACTTTGCGTGAGCCGATCTCTAATGTATAACCCTTAACGATTGCCTGGTATCCCTTGTCTGCCACGATTCTTGTGTACTGCGAAGGCATCACCCACATCTCATTGACTAACCCTGCATTGGCTCCGTTCTCTAAAAGAACCCCGTGAATAAAAGAGTTTCCTGTGATGAGTTTAAAGCCAAGTGCGTTCTCAATAAACTCTCCCCATCCTTGTAAAGGGTTCGGTCTTTCCATCAATCGATACAACTGATTGTTCGGGTCGTGAACCTCCTCCATCGACTGCTCTTTCAAGCGCCATACCTTGTCTAATTGGTATTCTTTGGCTTCGCTCGGCAGTGACTTGTATTTTCTGAACTTCTTCTGGTCTTTGACTTCGTATAAAACCCAATCAATCCCCTTTGAAGCGTTTGTAATAAGATTAACAATCGAGTATAAGTCAGGGTTGAATAAATAACCCTTATGAACGTGTTCTTTTAGATTGTCATCTTGCAGAATAGGATAGTCGTTCCCCGTAAATTGTAAAAGACCTTGATATAAACGGTTCGCCTGTTTGGATTGCATTGCACTTGCGAGTGCCTGTGCATCACGTTGGATTCTGTTTACTAAATTACCCATCCGGTGTTATTTTTTAGCATTAATTCACTTAAAGCCCATACAAGCGCATCAATTCTGTCTGGTGATTCATTCTTGCCTGGATTCCATGTCGTCATCTGCAATTCTAACTCCGGCAACTTTTTGCCATGAAATACAAGACCTTGCTCATATAGGCTCACAATAGGTTCTGCCCTCGTTACTTTTCCTCTCGAAGCCCTTACTGCTTTGTAAGATACTGTTTTATCCACCTGTCGTAAAATTTGCTCTATCATATCCCCTCCGTTGTTTACCTCACCAATAACTCGGTCGGCTTTGTACTTCTGATAAAGACTCACGGCGATCTGCGCCCACTCATTCGGTGAGTAAGTTCCTGACCTATCCTCTAACACATAAGCCCTGTTTCCCTTCTTTCCTGCGACTACAATTCCCGTTTCGTCCGAGTTCTTATTTGACGTCACCGCAGGGTCTATTGCCACCACTATTCTATCGAGTTCCGGCGCCGGTTCTTGTCTGATTAAGTCCCAACTCCACAAGGCTTCGTCTGAATCTTCGTAATGCTCACCCAAGAAGTTCTTTCTGTACTTGTCTGGACGGTTCTCTCTTGTCCAGTCTGCCATCTTTAAGAACTGCTCGTTTAGATTCTCTTTGTTGTCTTGATAGGTGCTATAAATATGCGTTGTGTCCTGCGCTTCGGCAAAGAACCTCTTGTACTGCCAACTGTCCTTGTGTAAGGCGTTAGAAATCAAAATTACACGGTTCTGTGTCTTTTCCTCCCTAATGGATAGATCAATCGTATCGAAGGAGTCTTCGTCTGGGTGTTCTTCAAATTCCTCATATACCCAAGTCGTGATTCCTTGTAGCGACTTTAAGTTCGCAGTCTGATTCCCGCTCGATGTCTTGATACCACTAAATAGTATCTCAACTCCGCTCGTCTTATTGATGATTGAATCTCTGGTAATATGAAAGTCGTTTGTAAGCCCTCCCAGTTCCAACTTCTCAACGAACTCTGGAATAATCGACTTTGAAGCGGACGTGATGGTGTACCTGGTGAAGAGTATTTTGTTTCCAGGCTTATAGGATAGATAAGCAACAAAGAGAGCAACTGCGAAAGACTTACCCGAACCCCTGCCACCGTGAAGGTAGATGTATCGGGTTTTAGCGTCCTCTAATGTTTTGTACTTCGGCGATAAAGAGATTTCAATCTCATTCATCTTTCCACTTTATCCGGGTAATTACTTCGCTCTGTCCCGTGTTTTCAATCTCTTGTTTAGGCTGACCGTACGCTGAATCCATCAATGCCTTATAGGCTTGTGTATCTCCTTTGAGGGCTTTGCCAATTAAAGCGAGTGTCATCTTATCCTCAACACTCATTTCCTCAACCTCGCCGGTCATCGGGTTCTTGCCCTTGTCCATTGCTTCGAGCCATCTCTTAATGACGGTTGATCTGTTCTTTACTCCCTTCGGGCGTCCATTTGGGTTCATCGTTTCACCCTTTTCTGGTCGTGTCAAACTTCCGCCGTGAGGTTGCTTTTCCTGGTAAGCCATCCGATGTTATTCCGATGTTTTATATGGTTGACCGTTTCTCTTTATTTCAAGTGTCGGGTCTAATTTACGCATTCTGTCAATAATGACTTGACAGTACTTCGGGTCTAACTCCATTCCGTAGCATTTACGCCCTAATTGGTGTGCCGCAACCATTGTAGTTCCGGAGCCAAGAAAAGGATCATAAACATCGCCTTCATGATTACTTATTGGTTTCGCCATACATTCAATAGGTTTTTGTGTGCTATGACCTGTCTCGTTTTTGGATGGTTTGGCTATTTCCCATATTGTTGTTTGTTTTCTATCACTTATCCAATTACCCTTGCTTCCTTTTTTAACAGCATACCAACAAGGTTCATGTTTCCAATGATAATCCGCTCTACTTATTGCAAAATTTGACTTAACCCATATTATTTGACTTCTAATAATAAAATCGCAATCAGATAAAGACTTTTGAACTATCCCACTAAAAATACCCGCATGATAAACATAAGCAACTTTTGAAGGACTTAATGACCACGATTGAGTCCAATCGGCATTGTCATCATTTGATACTTTACCAAGAGCGGATGCTCCTATTTTTGTTCCATCTGCTCTTTCTGCTTCATTTCTCCAATTAGCATCATAAACAACTCCATAAGGAGGATCTGTAATCATTAAATAAGGTTCTTTGTTATTTAAAAGTTTTAAAACATGATCTGAATCTGTCGAGTCCCCACAAAGGAGTCTATGCTCACCAATCTCGAATAAATCCCCAAGTACAATATCGGTTTGAATCTCCTCTGGTGCTTCGTAATTATCTTCTTCGGCTTCGATCTCCTCTGGTTGCCAGTCTGGGACTTCCAATCCCCATTCATTTAATTGCTCGGCATCCCACTCATTTGCGAGTATCTCCCAATCCCACTCACCTCCGGAAACGTTGTCTTTAATGATAAACTCACGTTCCTTTATTTCCTCGAACTCTGCAATGATATACGGAACCTCTTTGAGTCCTGCTTCTTTACAGGCTCTCAATCTCATATTGCCACCCAATACAACCAAGTCCTTATTTACTACAATCGGACGTATCTCCAACATCTCCGGGAACTCTTTGATCGAGTTGACCAGTTTATTGAA
>Ga0129333_10000651_pt1 | contig 29455 bp, 28 predicted proteins | sample CPB6_08_DNA_FD_94474 | JGI IMG/M metagenome (GOLD analysis project Ga0129333, IMG submission 94474) | Freshwater to marine salinity gradient microbial communities from Chesapeake Bay, USA - CPBay_Sum_0.6_0.8_DNA | ecosystem: Environmental > Aquatic > Marine > Coastal | place: USA: Chesapeake... | reverse complement strand
TTTCTTCGTAATTAGATTTAATGGACCAGATTATGCATACAACTCTATCGGACCCAAATAATAATTAAAAGGAGAAAAAATGGCTGAGTTTAGACTTGGAAGAGTAAAATTCAACTGGACTGGTAACTGGCAGCCATCCAGATCCTACTTGATTGATGACATCATCAAGTTCGGTGGGAATTCATACGTTGCGGTTACCAACCACACATCAGTTGCCAGTACTGCTGACTTTTATAGTACAGATCTTCCATATTGGAATGTACACCTAGAAGGAATTACCAATACTGGAGAGTGGGCAGCAGGTGTCTACTATAGACAGAATGAAATTTTTAAATTTGGTAACGTCCAATATAGAGTTGTAACCGCACACCTTTCTGCTGGAACTTTCCCCGACCTAAGCAAGGTTGCGGAATACGTAGCTGGATTTAATGCAGAAGGTGAGTGGAATATCGATACACAATATCAGACTGGAGACGTTGTTAACTATCAGGGTTCTTCATACGTTGCTCTTACAACTTCTCTTGCTGGATATCTTCCTCCAACAAACGTTGCTATCGGAACTGATGTTGCTGGTAAAACCTGGCAGGTTCTTGCAGATGGACTTGCGGGTGCTGCAATTTCCTTTACCCCAGGAACCTACTATAGAGGACAGTTAGTTCAATACGGTGGTAATATCTACAGACATAAAGTAGGTATTACAACCAATGTATATCCTTTGGGTCTTGGGGATACTGGATCTGGAGTTGGTATCGGAAACTCCGTTTGGGATCTTCTTGTACAAGGATTTAAATTTGTTGGCAACTTCTCCACCACGTTTAACTACAGTCCAGGTCACGTTGCAAGATATGGGTCAAACTCATATGTTGCAATTGGCAATTCATTCTCAAATATCACACCACTTGCTGGTTTAGGTACATATTGGGAAACTCTTGCTGCTGGTGATAGCTCAGCTGCTCTTACTACCAAGGGTGATATTCTTACCTATAATGGTGGTCCTTTCAGAATTGGTATCGGATCTACTGGTTATGCACTTGCAGTAAACCAAGACGGACTACCTGGATATCAGATCGTTGGTGCTCAAACACGAGTTTACTATGTTGACTCGGAAACTGGTAATGATAATTTTAACGGTCTTGCACCAAACCTAGCATTCCAAACAATTAAGAGAGCTTGTCAAGCGGCACGTCCAGATAGAAACATTACTAACTTCGAATATACTGCTTCTACAGGACTTTCAACAATTACTGCTCCTGGTCACGGACTAAAGAACGTTGGTACGTTTATTCAGTTACAAAATATTGAATTCGAATGTACTTCTGGTGGTAGAAGTTATGGAGTTCTTGGATTTAACTATACTGCATCGACTGGTATCGCTACTGTAACTGCGATTAATATCGGTCTTGCTCCAGAAAGTGGAATTGGTGAGAGACTAAGACTCAGAGATATTCAAGTTTCCTATGACGCTGGTGCTGGAACTACTACTGGATTATTTGCTAATATTTTTGGTGAGTCAAACTTCCCAATTACTGCAATTCCAAGTAACAACTCAGTTGCACTGAACGTCGGTATCAGAACTTATGGATTCTCCTACATCGGTGGGGGTACAATATTCGCTGGTATTACCACAACTATTTTCCCAGACGTTGCATCTAAGTCGTACTTCGAAGTTCTTCAGGTTCTAGACACAAATAGAGTTACCGTTAACGTAGGTCCATCAACAATTGCTCATACTTACGTATCTGGTGGACATCTAACTGACCTTACTCCTGCTGTACTGAGACTATCCGCTTCTCAATTCTACGAGCAACTTCCTATCGTTGTTCCACCATTTACTTCAATTATTGGTCACTCGCTCAGAGGAACTCAAGTTCTTCCTGCAACTGGATTCTCGGATGATAATTCGACTCCAAACAACAGATCGACCATGTTCCAGTTGAGTGATGGTACTACTATTCAGGCACTATCATTCAAAGGTCTTGAAGGATTCCATTATGATTCAAATGCTCCATTTGAAATCAATAATACCAATATCAGAACTGGTGTAGGTACAACCGCTTGTGGTAAGTACTTCGCATTCAACCCCAACTCACCAATTAACAATAAGTCACCTTATGTTAAGGATTGTACTGCATTCTCAGATCCTGCTTCTGCGGATGGAAGATTTGGTGGCGGTGCTGTAGGTTGTTTCATCGATGGTGGCGTCCATGAAGAGGGTGCAAGATCGATGGTATTCGATGCGTTTACTCACGTATCCAGTGATGGCGCTGGTTATGTTCTTGATAGAAACGCAATTGCTGAGATCGTTTCCTGCTTTACTTACTATGCTAAGTGGGGATACTACTCTGGTGGTGGTTCCAGAATTCGTGGAGTTGGTGGTAACAACTCTTACGGTGACTATGGTGTTATTGCATCTGGATTCTCGACTTCAGAAGTACCAAGATATGCAAGAATATTCGGTGATCTGATGAAGATCCAGGGTGCAACAATTCAAGGTACAGTTGCTATTGGTCAAACAATTATTGGACAGTCTTCTGGATCTAAGGGTTGGATTCTAAACGATCAGAGATCTGCAGATAAGTTATACTTCAAGTATCAACCAGGATTTGGTGCAACAGCAACTGCAGCAACTGGAAACATCGGAGTTGGTCTCACACCATTCACTGATGGGGAACTCGTTTACTCTTACGATATTTCAAGTGGTGCGGGTTATGCTGGATCCTTCTATGTTGGTGCCGCAGCAAGTTCCGTAAGTGGCCAGAAAGGAACAATTCTGGAAGTTGATGCTTCAACGGGAACATTCCTAGTTGGTGACGCAATTGGTATTACTACCACATTTGGTGCAGATGCATTCTTCTATATCATCAACACAATCACTAATGTTTCCACTGCGGTTACTTATCGTGATACCGCTGGTATTGGATATACTTATTTCAACAGAGCAACTCTCACGATTTCTCCAGAAAAAGGTCCTGCAACACCTGATACCAGAAACATCAGGCCTAATGGAAACACAGATAATAATGTAGGTGCTGGTTCTTCCATCATTGTTAGAAATAGATTCTCTCAAGTTCGTCTAACTGGTCACGACTTCCTATCGGTTGGTACTGGCAACAAAGTTGAAACCAATTATCCAAACGTTAATGAAGCTGCTATCATTCAAGGTAATGAAACCAGAGAGTATAATGGCGGTAAGGTATTCTTCGTATCTACCGACCAAGGTGGTAACTTCAGAGTTGGTAGGTTCTTCTCGGTTGATCAGTTAACTGGTCGTGCAACTCTTGACGCTTCTGCGTTCAACCTATCTGGTCTTACTGAACTGAGACTGGGTGCTATTGGTGGTCAGGTTGGTGAGTCAATTAACGAATTCTCATCTGATGAATTCCTCTCGGGTAACTCCAACAGCGCATGTCCAACAGAATACGCCGTTCGCGGTTATGTAACCCGCGGCAAGATGGGTACGGGCGCAATGGTCCCACCAGTAGGTAGCACTGCTCAAAGACCTGGTGGCGTCGATCCTAGCTTCCTCCAGGGTGCTCTTAGATTCAACACCACTATTGGTGCTCTTGAGTACTATGATGGAACTACTTGGGTTGCTCCTGGAAAACTACAGTACAACACTGTTTCTTCGAATGGAACAACCGCAGCTGCGAATAATGTTTACTTCGTGAATACAGTTGGTGGTCAAATCACTATTACACTTCCAGCTGTTCCAAATCTTGGAGATACGATCAGATTCTTCGATATTGCTAAGACCTTCGATAACAATGCCCTTACGGTTGCTAGAAATGGCAAACTGATCCAAGGAGACTCTGCAGATCTTACTGTTAACGTTGAAGGTGCGGCGTTTGACCTTACCTTCTCGGGTGATACTTATGGATGGAGAATCTTCTCGATCTAATATAACTCGGGAGGGGAATTTCCCCTCCCTTTTCCATCAATTAAACTTATTCTGAACAGAAATGGCATCATACGGAAGTTATAAAAAATTAGTTGCAGATCAAGTTGCAAATGCAAGTATTCCAGACTCTGCATTTGGAACAGGAGTCGGATACAAATATGGGGTCCAATGGATTCGTGGACCTATTGGTGGATGTACTGCTGGATGTTGTTGTAATTGGACTGTTCCGAGTGGTGTACACAAGGTAACTTTTGAACTATGGGGTGCTGGTGGAAACGGACATGGATTTTGTTCCTGGGACCGTTGCCACCACTATTTTGGTGCAGGTGGCGGATCATTCGCATCTAAAACAATTGCTGTATGTCCAGGGTGGACGTATACAGTTTGTGCAGGTGGAACTTACGGATGTTGTAATTTTGAGTGTGTAGGTTGTTGCGGTTGCGTTACATATGTAAATGGATGCAACTTAAGCAACTTCTGCGCTATCGGTGGAAATCCAGGATGCGCTAATACTTCCTGGAGTGAAGCTTGTTTCTCGGATTGGAACTGTTGCGTCGATCCGAATATGAATAACTCTGATTTTGCTATGGGTAACATGAGACCCGCAGGAACTGGGCCCCATGCTTGTCACTGTTATCGTCACACTTGGTGTTCTTCAAACGCACCATTCTTAGCTGGATCAACATATGGTGGTGAACTATCAGTATGTTGGGTTCGTCATGCATGTTGGACATCAACTTATGCACAAGGTGGCGGCGGCGGAATGACAACTTATTGTGGAAACTGGGACAATGGATATGGTGGAATTGGTGGAAGTGGAGTCGTAAAGATTACTTACGTGTAAATAGTACTAAGGAAAACATTTAAAAAATGGCAAATTACTCTTCCTATAAACAGCTGAATTCTGACAACATACCAGATTCTTTCGTTACTGATGCAATGATTGCACCTGGGGCCAGGAAAAATTATGGTATCCAATGGTTTTATGGTTCACCAAACTCAACTAGTGGTGGATGTTGTTGCCTTTGGACAGTTCCTTCTGGCGTATCAAAAATGCAGATTGAACTATGGGGATCTGGTGGCAATGGACACGGATCCTGTTCTTGGGACAGATGTCAACACTTCAAGTCCGCTGGAGGAGGAGCTTATAACTCCAAATACATTAATACTGTTCCTGGATGTCAATATACTATTTGTGCTGGTGGTGTATATCCTTGTTGTTCTTTCAATTGTACTGGTTGCCAAGGATGTTCTTCATATGTCAATGGATATAATCTAAGTAACTTTTGTGCTCCTGGTGGTTCTGGTGGTTGTGGAGAAACTTCTTGGACAGAAACTTGTTATTCCTCGTTTGAGTGCTGCTTGGCGCCTGGAAACAATGGAGGCGATATGACATGGATTGGACACGCTGGAAGATTTGGTTCGGTGGAATGGTGGTTTGACGTTGGATTCTGTCACTGTCATAAACAAACCACGAGAGCTAGTACAGCTCCTGTTATTGGAACCGACGTAGAAATGTCTATCAACTTCTGTTGGATTCGCCATGGTTGTTGGACAGTTCCATATGGTCATGGCGCAGAAGGAGCTCAAACATCATATTGTTCTGGATGGGACAATGGTTATGGAAATACTGGCGGACCTGGACTCGTCAAAATTACTTATTTTTAATAAATAAAACCAAAGGGAACATAAAAAATGGCAAATTACAGTTCATATAAAAAAGTGCAATCAGATGCCTTTGGGGCTGGAATTATCAATGATTCTAAGATTTCATCAACGGCATTTGCTACTTGGAACGTGAAATGGATTTATGGTTCACCAAACGTACTTAGCGGTGGATGTTGCTGTCTTTGGACTGTTCCTACTGGAGTAGGAAGAATAACTTTTGAATTATGGGGATCTGGTGGCAATGGACACGGATCCTGTTCTTGGGACAGATGCCATCACTACAGAGGTGCTGGTGGTGGTTATTATAATAGCAAAACTATCACTACTGCTCCTGGTTGCCAATATACTATTTGTGCTTCTGGCGTATATCCTTGTTGTTCCCTTGAATGTGTTGGTTGCCAAGGATGCGCTTCATATGTAAATGGATATAATTTGAGTAACTTCTGTGCAATTGGTGGATATAGAGGAGAGGCAAATACTTCTTGGCAAGAGGCTTGCAACTCAGTATTTGAGTGTTGTTTAGCTCCTGGAAATAATGGTGGAGATTTTGGCATGGGTAACCATACTGGAAACTTTGGGTGGTTAACAAGCCAATGCCACTGTCATTGTCAAGGATCCGCTCCTTCTTCTGCTCCATTCTTAGGGACAGATGTGCAACAAAACATGATGACTTGTTGGATTCGTCATGGTTGTTGGACGGTTCCATATGGAAATGGTGGAATGGGTGCTATGAATACTTATTGTTCTGGATGGGACAATGGTTATGGAAATACTGGTGGTCCAGGAATAGTTAAGATCACTTACGTTTAATTAATACAAAAAAAAATTTAATTTAAAGGTGGGTATACCGACCCACTTTTTTTATGAAAGTTTATAAATATTATCGAAGGAGTTAACCTGAAAAAATAACCATGGCAACAACAATCATTAAAGTAGAATTTGATCTACCACTTCCAAACGACTATCTTGTCGATCATGAGTATGATTTAGGTAAATCGAGAAAGTACACGTATCATGGACCAGACAAGATCTATCTTCAAATTGGCGAAGATGGATATGAAAGATATGGCCCACTAACAGAAGATGATATCGCAGATGGTCGTCCAATGCCAGCTGACGTTGTTGAGTGGCATGAAGTTGATTGCACTGTTCACCCTCTTATTTGTCAGTTAAGAGGACCAATTATTAATGAATCACAAGAAATTTCAGGTCCTATTGGACCAGATGGAAAAACACCAAATTCACAGACTGGAGAATCTGCCGGATTAGTTGTTGCCCATCCAGAATCTCCAAACCTTGATGGATATGAACAGTATCATTATAGTTTACCAATTCTTCCCAAATTTATTTTCGATCCATTGTCAGTTAGAGTTGTTGATGGCGAACCAGTTGCAAGACCATTTAAAGTATGTGAATGTCTATTTGGTCAGGATATTGAGATTGATGTCACTGACATTCGAATGAGAAGAAATGAGATGCTTAGTTCTTCTGATAATGCAATAAGTACTGATATGCCTACTTCAATGGTAGAAGCATGGAAAGATTATCGTCAATATCTTAGAGATTGGCCAACTCTAGTAGAAACACATGGGATTCCTGCAATGATTGCAGCGAAAATGCCTCCTATTCACCCAGACACAAATACACCAAATGTAGGTGTAGGTGTAATTGCTGCAGCTTTGGCGGCTGATCCAAAAGTAGCCGCAGTTGAGGCAAAACGTCTAGCGAACCAGGAACGCATTGAAGCGGAAGGACTTGCACAGATGGAAAGAGCAAAATACAAAGGATAAATAATCAAAAAGGGGGTCCAAAAGACCCCCTAAATAATTTTAAGTTGATCTTTATTTTTACCTCTCATGAGATCTAAAGCATTTTTTATTAATGGTGGAGCCGGAAGAGTAATTTGCTCCATCCCTGCATTTGAAAAATATGCAGAAACGCATGACGATTTTATTATCGTATGCGAAGGCGGAACAGATTTTTTCAAAGGACACCCTGTTCTTCATAATAAAGTCTACGATAATTGGCACAAAGGACTTTTCGAAGAACATTTGATTCATAGAGATCTTATTAGTCCAGAACCATACAGAAATTGGCATTACTATAATCAAAAATGTAGTCTTGCTCAAGCATTTGATATCATTATCAACGAATTAGAAGAGCCAAGAGATCTCCCAGATCCTACCATCAACCTGACAAAGATGGAGGTATGTACTGCTCAAAATATTTTGAAGGAAATTAAGTCAGGAACAGGAAAAGATAAAGTAGTAGTTATTCAACCATTTGGTAGATCAGTTCAAACTTTGGGAGAATTTATTGTCGATCCAACTTCAAGAAGTATGAATTTGGTGAATACTGTAGATATTATAAATGATCTTAAAAAAGATTATTCCGTTATTGTCATGAGTGAAGTTCATTTCCCAGTGGAGGAAAATGAAGATAAATCCAAGTATAAGATTGCAAGACCACAAATAGAAGACCTTAGATTGTGGGCTGCAGTAATTGAGGGGGCAGATCATTTTATTGGTTGTGATAGTTTGGGACAACACATCGCCAAGTCGATGGGAACAACAGCAACAGTTGTTCTAGGAGCTACTTATCCAATCAACATATCCTATCCCGATTTTAATGGATTTGATATCATTGATGTTGGATCTGAAACTAGAAAGTATGATCCTATTAGAATTTCTATTGATGAAGAACGGACAAGACATAATGATCAAGCAATGGAAATGACCAAAGAACAGGTAAAACTTGTTATTGATTCCGCAAGAAAACGTTTAGGAAAGTCAGTAGACTATAAAGGACCAAAAGTGGAGTCTACTTGCAACAAAGATTCAACTACGAATTCTTCGATGCCTATTACATCATCAAGTCAGTTGCCAAGTTTGACGCCACAAAAACTAGATATTCCCTCTTCGGTTCTGGGTTCATCGAAACCAAAAGTATCAAAAGGATTTAAAGAAGAAGTAGAAAATTTACTAAAGTCTGCAAAATAATAGGAGATTTATCATGACACAATGGATTGCGGGTGTCACTAGAGGACACAATGGTGGAGTATGTCTTCTCAAAGATGGTGAAGTCGTATTTGCAATTGAAGAAGAAAGATTGTCCAGAAACAAATATGATGGCGGTCCTTTTGCTGCCATGATTAAAATTCTAGAATATACTAAAAAATTAGATTATCTAGTAATTGCACATACACAATCATTAAGCCAAACAGCAGGCAGAGTAGATTTTAGTGGAGATGACGTATATACTGGATTAGCTAGAAAGTTGGGGTTGATTGATAGAAAATCAAACCCACATGATCATCCACAAGTCATTGACTTAAGTAGAACCCACCACAAACTTCACGCAGCTGCAGCTTTTTATAGGTCTGGATTTAAGGATGCCGTTGCTTTAATTGTAGATGGCGCCGGCACCTTTATCCCAATGAATATTGGTAACCAAGTAGAAACTACTTGGGAATTAGAAACTATTTTTGACTGCAAGTATCCTGCAGAGTTTAAAACCCTATATAAACACCAAGGTGGAAGAGGTCCATGGGGTTCAGCAAGAATTCAAAAATTTCCAAGTGATGGCGAAGGAGAAGAAGGAACTCATGAGTTGATTCTCGATGATAGTGCCGGAATTACTAAAGCATATGAAGCAGTAACTCAATATTGTGGTTGGGCTCCAATTGAAGCGGGCAAAACTATGGGACTTTTTCCATATGGAAAACCAAATGAGAAGATTCCTTCGATTTATACAGATTTGGAAGGCAAGTCTTCGTGGAAAACTGCGAATAGAGATGTAATAATTCCAACATACCCAAATGGTGCTCTGGTCAATGAAGGCAGATTCCCAGAATTGCATACTCCAAATAACTATGATGGGGACCTAACGACTCTTCAAAATAGAAGAGATATGTCGTATGCTATTCAGGTTGAATCCCAATCTATGGTTTTAGATTTGATTCGAAAGGCTGTTGAGATGAGTGGCAATAAAAATGTAGTTCTTTCTGGTGGATATGCATTAAACTGTGTCGCTAATTATTGGTATCTTGAACAACTAAAAGAAGAGGGAATCAATTTGTATGTTGAACCAGTGAGTAATGACGCAGGAACAGCCATGGGTGCGGCATTACTTACGCATTATAAAGTTACTGAGGATAAAACGGTAAGGAACCCAGTTCAGACATTATATGATGGTCCAGAATATACTTTAACTGAAAAAGAAATCTTTGATATTGCGAATAAGTATGATGTTGATAGAGTATTCAGAGTAACAAATGATGATGTAGTAGACCTGATCGTAGAAAAAAATATTGTTTCTATCTGGCAGGGAAGATCTGAAAATGGACCTAGAGCTTTAGGTAATCGCTCAATCATGTATGATCCTAGAGATCCAGATGGAAAAGACCATGTAAATCGTATTAAAAGGCGAGAATATTTTAGGCCTTTTGCGGGATCTATCCTTCAAGAACATGTTCACGAATGGTTTGATTTGAGAGGAATGGAGGATACTCCATTTATGATGTATGCTGTTAAATGCCAAGAAGGAATAGAAGAAAAAATTCCAGCCATTATTCATGTTGATGGAACTTGCAGAATCCAAACTGTTACTCAAGAACAGAATAAAAATTATTATGACCTGATTAACACATTTTATATTAAAACTGGGTGTCCTATTATTTTTAATACATCTTTTAACTTGGGTGGGGAACCACTGGTCGAAACACTAGATGATGGGGTACGGACTCTTGCGAATAGTTTAATAGAATATATGTATCTTCCCGAATATGGATTGATGGTTGAGGTTAAAAATAAATGACTCAAAGAAGAGCTAAATCTATAACAATTGTTGGTGGAGGGACTTCAGCGTGGTTAACTGCGGCCCTTCTAAATCATAATATAAAATATTATAAAGAAATATATGTAATTGATAAGGAAATTGGAACACCAATTGGAGTGGGTGAAGCTACTATTTTGAGTTTCAAGTCATTTATGGATGATTGTGGATTTCACATTTTGGATTGGTTTAAAGAAGTTTCCGCTACATTTAAAGGAGGAATTCGTTTTGAAAACTGGTTAGAAGATGGCAAAGATATTTGGCATCCCTTCGCATACCCAGACTTCCCAAACCACAATACTAATCTAATATCTTGTTGGACCAATTGTCAGGATCTGGATTTCAAAACGCATTCTCTTGTTCACTATAATGCACATACCAAAGATAAAAAGATAGATCCAGATAATTTGGGCATATACTCTTTTCATTTAGATGCGGGACTTTTGGTTGACTTTGTTAGAAAAAAAGTCTTGGAAAATGGAGTTACCTTTATTCAGTCCGAAGTTAAGGATGTTATTAGAGATGAAAATGGATACGTTGTCGAACTAATTTTAAATAATGGTCAGATTCATAAATCAGATTTATTTGTAGACTGTACTGGATTTAATGGATTATTGAAAGAAAAAAATCATAGAGTAGATTTAACAGATAGACTTTTTGTAGATACTGCAGTTTGTACAAGAGTCGAATATGTAGACATAGAGAATGAATTAAATCCATATACTGTATGCGATGCCGTAGATCATGGATGGATTTGGAAAGTTCCAGTTTCTACGAGAATTGGATCGGGATTAGTTTTTAATAGAAGTGTAACTGATATAGAAGAAGCAAAAAAATATTTTGTTGAATATTGGAATAATAGAATTACTATAGATCAACTACGTGTTTTAGATTGGACTCCATTCTACAATACCAACTTTTGGGAAAAAAATGTAGTTTCTGTAGGCATATCTGCTGGTTTTATTGAACCATTGGAAAGTACGGGAATAGCACTAATATGCGCTGGAGCATGGGGACTACTAAACAGAATAAAAACGACAGAATTTGATAGTCATGACATAGATTTCTATAATGCGGAGTTAAAATGTTTCTTTGAAAATTCAATTGATTTTATAAACATGCATTATATGAAACCCAAATCAAAAGGAAAATTCTGGCAATTCGTAAAAAATACTTATAAATCAACAGAAAAATTAGATTATTATATAAATGAACTCAAAACCAATACAGTAGATATTTCAAATGCCGGAAAAGAAATGTTTTCATCGAACAATTGGGCTTGCTGGTTAATTCAATTAGGATATGAAGTATGTCCAAAAGTAAAATCACAAGAGATGTCTCGTGTTCTCATAGAAGAGTTTTATCTTAATGAAGAACATAAGTATGATTATTTACCTAAAGCATATGTGTTTAATAAACATTTTTCTGAATTACCATTTCTTTCAAAAGAACTCATAAATCCATACAAAAATTATGAAAAAACCAAACTTTATTAATGAAAAACATGTATTCGAAGTAAATCCAGATCTTGAAGCCTCTGTGCATGTTATTGGTCCAGAGGAAGTCAAAGTAGTTGTTATTGAAAATTTTTATAAAAATCCAGATCTTGTTAGAGATTTGGCATTAACTATTCCACCAACAGAGAATGCAAAAATACTAAGTGGAACTCCAGGATCTAGAGTTTTTGGTCATTATAATTTTGTAAACATGTATCCAATTTTGCATCATGTTTTCAGAAATGTATATGGAGATATAACTAAGGAAATCACAGACGAAGAAATAAAAACTGCAATAACTACTACGCCATTTTGCGTAAATATAAATCAATCAACCAACATGCCTCCCGTAACTCCACATATTGACGATGAGAATAGAATGTTATTTGCTGCGGCGTTATATCTCAACACACCAGATGAATGTGCCGGCGGAACTTCCTTTTATATGTTAGAGGGTAAACAACAAGTAACAAATCAGGAAGTTGGAAATTGGCTTAAAAAAACAAATAATGGAAATTTTCATACCCACTATTTGGTAGATTCCGAAAAAGATTGGGATCTTTTATCTGTTGCAGAAATGAAGTATAATAGATTAGTAATGTATCCAGGGAATGTTTTACATACGGCCTATGTTAAACCAGAAATGTTTACTGGAGACCGATACCGATTAGTACAGATGTTTTTTATACCTTTGAGACAACGATGAGACATACTGCAAGATTTCCTTCTATTTGTGTAGATGGCTTTTATTCTAATCCATATGAGATAATAGAATGGGCTGCGTCATTGGACTATGATGTGGATCCAAGGTCAGCTTGGCCTGGAAGTAGAACTGTTCCACTATCACGTATAGATCCCACATTTGATGAACAGTTCAGTAAACGATTGTTAGGCATGTTCTTTGATATTGATAGAGATTGGGTTAGTTGGGAAATACAATCTCATTTTCAAATTATTAAACCATTTTCTGATGATAAAAATGACCCCAGGAATTGGGGATGGATCCATCAAGATTCAGATGGCGTTTACGATCCAGTAAAAGGATTTGAACCTCTAAAATGTGAGTATGCGGGAATAATTTATTTGACACCAGATGCTGATTTGGATACTGGAACTTCTATTTTTAGAGCAAAAACTGATGGAGAGCTAAATAAAGATCAGCCACTGAAACAAGAATTATTTCGAAATGAAGAGGTAGATCCATCGGAATATGCAAAAAATATGTTGGAAAGTAGATCACAATTTGAAGAGACCATCAGATATTGCAACGTGTTTAATAGACTAATAGCATTTGAAGCGCATAATTATCACGCTGCAATGAATTTTAAAATGAATTCCGATAAGATCCGATTGACACAGGTATTTTTTATTAGAAATATACGTACACAAGTAAATCCATTACTAAGGGGATTTTTGAGATGAATAAAAACTTTATTGATGAGTATGAAGTATTCGCTTTAAATCAAAATTTAGAAGCAAGTGTACATACTATTGGCCCAGAAAAATCAAGAATAACCTATGTTGATAATTTTTATAAAAATCCCGACCTTGTTAGGAATCTTGCTTTAACTATACCACCAACTAAAAATCCAATTATTATGGCTGGAGCTCCTGGATCGAGGGTTGATGCATATTATGATTTTTCACCAATGGGAAATTTTTTCCATTATATCTTTAGATCCGTGTATGGGGATATTGTTAAAGATGTAAGTGATGAGAGAATATATGATTCATTAAAAGGAGTAACCTTTTGTGTAAATGTAACTCAATCTGAGAATTTGAAACCAATAGTACCTCATGTAGATGATACTGGAGATTTGTTATTTGCTGCAACTGTTTATCTCAATAAGCCGGAAGAATGTGCAGGAGGAACTTCCTTCTATACTTTAGAGGGAGAACAGAAATCAACTGCAGACAAAATAGATGCATGGTTAAAAAAAGTAGATAAGTACCCATATTATGACCATTATGTAACGGATAGTGAACCAGACTGGGAAATGATCCATTTGGCTGAAATGAAATATAATAGATTTGTAATCTATCCTGCCAATATCTTACATACTGGATACATAAAGCCAGATATGTTTACTGGAGATACACATAGATTAGTTCAAATGTTTTTTATATTTTTGGGCGGTCCTGGAACGTTTCTTCCCGTAAATAATAATGAATATAAAAAGTACTTGGAGAGTCTATGAAAACTGTATTTGTAAATGGAACATTTGATATTTTGCATCCAGGTCACATTGAACTATTTAAGGTCGCCAAGTCTCTCGGTGATAGACTAATAGTTGCAACAGATAGTGATGAAAAAATTCGCAAAGACAAAGGACCACACAAACCAATAAATGATTTGTGTTATAGAATAAGTATGTTAGAATCTATTAAATATATTGATACAGTTCTGTATTTTGAGGACACTCAGGGTCTAGAAAATTTAATCAAACTCTATAGTCCAGATATACTTCTTCTTGGGAATGACTGGGAAAACGGAGTTGTTATTGGCAGAGATTATGCAAAAGAGCTTAAATTCTTACCAAGAGTTGGAAATTATTCAAGCAGCAAAGTCATAGAAAAAATTAAGTCTTATGGATAAATTTACAGTATTAGTAATTGGTGATTCATGTGAAGATGAATTTGTATATGGATCTGTAACTAGGATTAGTCCAGAAGCTCCTGTTCCTGTATTCAAATACGAATACGCAGAAAAATCTTTAGGAATGGCATCAAATGTCAATGAAAACTTAAAGTCCTTTGGTATACAAACTAATTTAATCACACAAAAAGAAAGTATTGTAAAGACTAGATTTATAGATAAAACATCTGGGCAACAGTTGATGAGAATGGATGAGGAGGGAACCTCGTCACTTTGCAGTGCGGCTCAAGTTAGAATCGCATTTATTCATGGCTCATATGATGCCATGGTTATTTCTGATTACGACAAAGGGTTTCTGGGGGAGACGGAACTGGAAGCCTTATGCAATACCTTTGAGGGACCTGTCTTTGTAGATACTAAGAAGAAAAAATTATTCCATAAAGAAAATGTTTTCTACAAAATAAATGAAAGAGAATATAATCAATTGGATCCAGATTACATCCCCCCAGTATCAAATTTGATAGTTACTTATGGTAGCAATGGAGTAAAGTGGCAAGGAATACATTTCCCATCAGAAAAAGTCAATGTTTATGATGTGGTAGGTGCAGGGGATACATTTTTAGCCGCATTGGTGTATAATTATCTTAGTACTTCTGATATGGAAAAATCCATTGATTTTGCTAACAGAGCAGCTGCAATTGCAGTTCAACACACAGGAACCTATAAATTGACAGAAGATGACATTAACTTATTGCATAGACATTGATGGAACTATTTGCGATAAACCCACTTGTAGAGAGGATGGTCGTTATGAGACAAGTATCGCAAAACCAGAAAGAATTGCTAAAGTAAATCAGTTATATGATGATGGCAATTATATTATCTACTTAACTGCAAGGGGAATGGGTAGACATAAAAATTCTAGAGTTTTAGCGCATAGAGATTTTTACGAATTAACTTACGAACAACTCAGATCTTGGGGATGTAAGTTTCACGAACTGCATATGGGTAAACCCGCAGCAGATATATACATTGATGATAAGGGTATTAAGGACAATGACTTCTTCAGTTAAATTTGTACCCAAAGGATGGGGATTTGAAAAATGGATTGTCAATAATGAAGAGTATTGTGGCAAACTTCTTTATATTGCACAAGGAAAAAAATGTTCGTGGCACTACCATAAACTAAAAGACGAAACGTTCTACGTGCAGTCTGGAATTATCAAAGTTTTGCATTCCGATGGAGATGACGCAGAACTCGCAAATATTACATTCCTAAGAAAAGGTGACAGTTTCCACGTTTATCGTGGTCTCCGTCACCAGATGATTGCTATTGAAGATACTGAGTTATTTGAATTTTCAACTCAGCATTTTGATGAAGATAGTATTAGGATATCTCCAGGAGATACTGTTTGACGGAAAGATAATCATGATCATACCATGAGGTATTTGCACAAGTATATTCTTGATATTTGCCTTTCAGATGTTCGGGGAATGGGATCAGTTCGATCTCACCCCCTTCTTTTTTAGCCACAAGTTCAGCAACATCCTTGAAAGATATTGGAGCACCAGTCCCAATATCATAGATTCCACTGGAACATTCATTATTCAACACAACGTCAACCACATCTTTTACGTAAACAAAATCTCTATAGAATTTATCAGATCCTTCGAACAATCTTAGTTTTCCAGTTTCGCGTATTTGTTTAGTAAACTTGGAAATGGGACTGGCCTGATCCCCTTTATGTCCTTCTCCATCACCATATACGTTAAAATAACGGAATCCCTGAATCAAAGGAAACTTATCAAGATTATCTAATACACAATAGTCAATTTGTAGTTTTGAAATTGCATATTGGTTGAGTGGATTGATCTCTCCTTGAGTATTTCCATATACCGAAGCCGATGAAGCATACTTGAAAGGGATCTGATACTCCATTGCATATTCCATTAACATCAATGTAAATGCTACGTTGTTATGATATATCGTTCTGATATTTTTCTCTGTCGTTGACGATATTGCACCCTGATGTAATATCAAATCAATTTTTTTCCAGTCATCGAATTTTTTTAAAAATTCCCATGCATTATCTTTATCAATACAAATGACAGGTTTTCGCATTTCCTCTTCGATTACTTTGAGAAAATGTGACCCGATAAATCCTTTGTATCCAGTTAATAGAATCATGGTTTAAATTGCCTTTGGTTTATTATAACATAAATACCTCTAGAAATAGGAGTAATTGGAATGGCTCGTCCTTCTAGTAGAGAAGAATTGAAGGAATATTGCCTCAGAAAACTGGGTAAGCCAGTTTTAGAGATTAATGTGGATGATGATCAAATTGAAGACCTGATGGATGAGGCTATACAATTTTTTCAAGAAAGACATACCGATGGAATAGATAGAGTTTTCTTAAAACATAAATTAACCCAACAGGACATGGATACTGTTGTTGGGATTGCAAGCACAACCATCGCTACTAGTTCTGCAGGTGGAATCCCCAGTGCAACATGGGTAGAGGGATCCAATTATCTTCCATTACCAGATCCAGTCATCAGTGTTAATAGAATATTTAAGGTTGATTCTAATTCTATTTCTGATGGACTTTTTAATATTAAGTATCAGTTGTTCTTAAATGATTTATATTACTATGGTGCTATTGATTTACTGAATTATTCTATGGTAAAAACTTACTTAGAGGATTTGGATTTTTTGATTAATCCAACGGCTCAAGTAAGGTACAATCAAAAAAATCGCAGATTATATTTGGATATTGACTGGAGAGATTTGGCTTCAGATAGATATCTAATTATTGATTGTTACAGAGTAATAAATCCAGAGGGAGAAAACGCAGTATATAATGATTTTTGGTTAAAGAGATATTTGACTTCATTGATCAAAAAACAATGGGGACAAAATATGATTAAGTTTCAGGGAGTTAAACTTCCAGGTGGAGTAGAACTTAATGGAAGGCAAATTTATGATGACGCTATTAAAGAAATAGAAATTCTAGAAGACAAACTAATGACTGAATATGCTTACCCACCACTAGACATGATAGGATAATGCCACTTAATCCGTTTTTTCTTCAAGGTTCATTAAGCGAACAGAGACTAGTACAAGATCTCGTCAACGAACATCTGAGAATGTTTGGTCAAGATGTCTTGTATTTGCCTAGAAAAATTATAAATGAAAAAACTATCCTCAAAGAAATTGCAGATTCTAAGTTTGATGATAGTTATAGAATAGAAGCTTACTTGTCTAATTATGATGGATATGGAGATGCTCCAGATTTCATGTCGAAATTTGGTGTCAGAATTGCAGAAGAAATAACATTAGTAATCTCAAAAGAACGATTTGATGATTTTATTACTCCATTTTTAAGATTATATCCAGAGGGCACATTCAAACTAACAAATAGACCAGCTGAAGGAGATCTAATATATTTTCCACTAGACAATGCATTGTTCGAAGTAAAGTATGTTCAATATGCAGTACCATTTTATCAGTTAAATGATCTGTATATGTATGAACTTAAATGTGAACTGTTTGAATATGAAAATGAAGTCATTGATATTCCAGATATCGAAACTGGACAAGATGGAAATCCAATTATAGAACCAATTGGTTCACCTGGAACATCCATGATTATTAGTTTTGTTGGTGCTGCTGCAAGTAGTGCATCCGCTACCGTATCGTATTCTTCCACAATTACTGGTGTAAAGTCACTGCATTATATTGATTTGATTCACGATGGATCAAATTATACATACACGCCAACGGTAACTATCAGTAAACCAGAAGTAGGAAGATCGGCAACAGCATTAGCGGGAATTTCAACTGGAAGAGTAGAGACATTAACAGTATCAGATTCTGGGTTTAATTATATAAACATTCCATCGGTAACCTTTACCCCACCAAATAAACCAATATCATCCCAAATAAAATTTGGAAACAATTCCACATATCACTCTCAATATTCGGATGTTGAAAACTCATTGTTTAGTTTCCCATCCAATATTGACGGAAGAAATGGTAGATTAGTAATTAGTTGTTGGATTTATCCAACTCAACTTGATCCTGATCCAGATTTTGGCGGATGTATATTGTGGTCAGAAAAAATGAAGATTCACCATCTACCTGATGGGAAGATAAGATTCTCTTCAGCTCAGGCTCAGGCGGGAACGAATAATTCATTAATACTTAATCAGTGGAATTTCATACGAGTTGTTCAATATAACAATCAGGCAACAGTATCATTAAATGGATCAACTTATGGTCCGTTTTCTAACTATGACCCAATACCATTTCCCGCAAATATTCCTTTGTATATTGGATCTGATGCAAATGCACAGGGAAGAGCTCCAGCGGTAACAAGGGGATTTGTTGGGTATCTCGATCATTTGACGATTAACGTAACTACAGATACTTCATTCAGAACTTCTGTTTCTGATCAGATTCCTACAAATACAACCGAACAAGAAATAGACTTGCATACTAGTTCCCCAGCGCAATATATAAATGCGTTTAATAATGAATATCCAGTAGCAACTGCAATACTTGGATCGGATAGAAAAGTATCATCCTTAACGTTGGTAGAAAAAGGAAATGGATATCTAAATCCACCAAATGTAATACTTTCTCCCCCATCAACAGGAAGACAGGCTACGGCTGTTGCTATAATGACTAGTAGAACTGGTGTTCCTAATAATGCTATCGATAGAATTCTTTTGATAGATCCAGGTCTTGGGTACGATCAACCGCCTACAGTAACTATTACAGGTGGAAATGGAAGTGGAGCAATCGCTACTGCAGTCTTAAGTGAACTCGGTATGGGACCAGTGGCAATTACTACAGGTGGAGTTGGGTATTCTACTGTCCCAACAGTTTATGTCGATAGAACATTCATTCCTTCTGGAGTCGGAATATCGTCTAATATTAGAAATGTCTCCGCAGAAGCCGTAATGGACTCACTCGGAAGAATTACCCAAGTTAGATATAGAAGTGCAGGCGCTGGATATACAAGTGTCCCAACTGTTACATTCGATCCTCCACAAGATCCTTCATTTGGTAACTTTACTTTCAATGAAAAAGTTACTGGACTATTGAGTAATACAGAAGCATATGTAAAATCTTGGGACTATCCAAACAGAATTCTTACATTGTCATCATCAAATGGAAGATTTGTTATTGGAGAAACTATAGTAGGAGCAGGTGCGAGTTACACTGTTTCTAAAATAGAATTGGTGGATTCCTCTAAGGGTGGGTTTGGTGATAATGATGACATTGAAGCGGAAGCTGATGAATTAGTAGATTTCTCAGAAAGGAATCCCTTTGGTGAGGTCTAAATAATTAATAATTGGTATTATCATGTTATCTAACCAGTTCTATCACGAAATTATTAGGAAAACCATTATTGCTTTTGGGACCCTATTTAATAATATTGAAATAGTATCAAAAGACAAACAGGGAAATCAACTCAAACAGATGAGAGTCCCTATTGCATATGGTCCTACTCAAAAATTTCTGGCAAGATTGGAAGAACGTCCAATATTGAGTGGTTCTGGTCCAGCTAAAGTCGGAATTACTCTCCCAAGAATGTCATTTGAAATGATTGGCATTCAATATGATTCATCAAGAAAGATAAGTACCTTACAGACATTCAACAGTGTAAATAAAGAATCTGGAAAACTGGTAAAAAACTTTATGCCAGTTCCTTACAATATTTCAATGCAACTGAATATTTTAACAAAGTTAAATGAAGATGCATTACAGATCCTAGAACAAATTCTACCATACTTTCAACCAAATTTTACATTGACAATTGATTTGGTAGAAACTCTTGGAGAAAAACGTGATATTCCCATAACACTGGAAAGTATAAGTTTTGATGACACATATGAAGAAGATTTTACAACGAGAAGAAACATAACATATACTTTAAATTTTTCCTGTAAGACTTACTTGTACGGACCAAGTGCGTCAGCGACTGCAGGACTCATCAAGAAAGCACAGGTCGATTATTATACAGACACTTCAAATCTGAAAACTGGATCGAGACAACTCAGATATACAGTAACACCAGCAGCAATCAGAGATTATGATTCAGATAACCAAGCAACTACAGCTCAAGTAGTAGATGATGTAGTAACTAAATTTAAAGTCACGGTTACTGGATCACTGCAAACTGATATGTTTATTCAAATAGATGATGAGGTGATGAAGATTAAACAGATAGAACAAGATAGTATTACTGTATTGAGAGGTCAATTTAATAGTAATACCTCACCACACGATATTGGTACAGTAATTAATACAATCACTCCAGTCGATGATAATCTAATTGATATTGATGATGATTTTGGATTCTCAGAAACTATAGAAGAATTTGCTGATGGAAAATATTATAGTACCACAAAAGGTGTTGATGTATGAATACCAACTTTGATGATATAGATAAAACTTTGAATATCGAGTCTACACCCGTTTCTAAGGAAATAGTACGGACAAAAAAACCATCTATAAAAAGATCGCAAGAAGATAAATCAGAATCAGAAGTAGACTATGAATATACCAGAGCTCAATTGTACTCATTGATCGAGAAAGGTCAAGAAGCAATTGATGGTATTCTGGAAGTTTCTCAACAATCAGATTCACCAAGAGCATATGAAGTTGCGGGGCAATTAATTAAAAGTGTCGCTGACACCGCAGATAAATTAATAGACCTTCAGCAAAAAATGAAAGACCTGAGTAAAGAAGAAATGAAAGGCCCATCGAATGTAACAAATAATGCTTTGTTTATTGGATCGACTTCCGAACTGCAGAAGTTTTTAAAGGGACATAATGATGAGAAAAAAACAAAGTAAAGCAATAACAGAATTAGATAAGACTTTAAAGTCAATGTCTGATTTAAAAAATCAAAATACAATCTTCAATGAGAAGGATGTACAAAAAAATACCGCAATACAAATGATTTTGTATTATATGCATTCCAAGATGGTGAGAAAAAATAATGGCAGAAAATAATGTATACCTTGGTAATCCTAATCTAAAAAGAACGAATGTTCCTATACAGTTTACCCAGGAACAAATACAAGAGTATTTGAAATGCAAAGAAGATCCAGTTTATTTTGCATTAAACTATGTCAAAATTATCAACTTGGACCATGGACTTGTTCCCTTCGAAATGTATCCATTTCAGGAGAGATTGGTAAACAATTTCCATAGTAATAGATTTAATATTTGTAAGATGCCCAGACAGTCGGGTAAGTCAACGACTGTAGTTTCTTACTTACTACACTATGCATTATTTAATGATAGTGTAACTATTGGTATTCTAGCGAACAAAGCTCAGACTGCAAGAGAATTATTACAAAGACTTCAGACAGCATACGAAGCTTTACCACAATGGATGCAACAAGGAATTGCAGTTTGGAATAGAGGTTCAGTAGAACTAGAAAATAAATCAAAAATTATCGCTGCATCAACCTCAGCATCTGCTGTCCGAGGAATGTCATTTAACATTATCTTCTTGGACGAATTTGCGTTCATTCCAAACCATATTGCAGACGACTTCTTCAGTTCTGTATATCCTACCATTTCATCTGGTAAATCTACAAAAGTTATTATTGTTTCTACCCCCAAGGGTATGAATCACTTCTATCGACTCTGGCATGATGCAGAGTTGCAAAGAAATGAATATGTAACTACAGACGTTCATTGGTCGGAAGTTCCTGGTAGAGACGATGCCTGGAAAGAACAAACAATTAAGAACACCTCAGAGTCTCAATTTAGAGTTGAGTTTGAATGTGAGTTTCTTGGATCTGTTGATACTCTTATCGCACCATCTAAATTAAAGTCTATGGTTTATGATGAACCAATAGCAAAAACAAGTGGGGCGGAAGTATATGTACATCCAGAAAAAAATCACAATTATATTATAACAGTTGACGTTGCAAGAGGAGTGGAAAAGGATTATTCCGCATTTGTAGTTTTTGACACAACTTCCTTTCCATATAAAGTAGTCGCAAAATATAGAAACAATCAAATTAAACCAATGTTGTTTCCGAGTGTAATTCACGAATTCGCAAAAGCATATAATCAAGCTTACGTATTATGTGAAGTAAACGACATCGGAGATCAAGTGGCTTCAATTTTACAATTTGATCTTGAGTATGAAAATCTACTCATGTGTTCAATGCGAGGCAGAGCTGGACAAATCGTTGGTACTGGATTTTCAGGCAAGAAGACTCAACTTGGTGTTAAGATGTCCAAAACGGTCAAAAAAGTTGGAGCCTTAAATTTAAAAACTCTTATAGAAACCGATAAACTATTAATATCAGATTACGATATTATAGCCGAATTAACGACATTCATTCAGAAGAACCAGTCGTTTGAGGCAGAAGAAGGATGTAATGATGACTTGGCCATGTGTCTCGTGATCTTTGCTTGGTTGGTCGCTCAGGACTATTTCAAAGAAATGACTGAGGATGATATACGGAAAAGAATTTATGAAGAACAGAAGAACCAAATAGAACAAGACATAGCACCTTTTGGATTTTTGAACGATGGATTATCGGAAGAACAAAGTTTCGTTGACATGGACGGAGATAGATGGCACTTAGATGAATATGGAGATAGATCTTATATGTGGGAGTATATGTAATGGATATTGAAGATGAGTTTTCTTTAGATCACTTATTATTCAGAGAAAGAAAATGCAGGACATGTGGAGAAACCAAGGATCTATTAACTGATTACTACGTAATACGAAAAGGAAAAAAGTATCTAGCTTCATCATATTCATATGAGTGCAAAGACTGTACTATAAACAGGATTCGCAAAAAAAGAAGTAAAAAAATATACTATTCATGGGAGTATCCTGACTGGTAAAGTGTTCATGCATTGTTTCCCCATTTAAAAAGAAGGAAATAATAAATAACTTTAGAGAAATGAACTTCTTCAAGAGGCACTAACATGGCGTTAAATTTAGTATCACCAGGCGTCAAAGTAAGGGAAGTTGACTTAACTATTGGTAGAATTGATGATATTAGTGATCAAGTCGGCGCTATTGCTGGTCCTTTCGCTAAAGGTCCAGTTAACGTACCAATCCTGGTAGAAACTGAGCAAGATTTACTCAATACATTTGGTAAACCATATTCTGCGGATGACCAATACGAATATTGGTATACCGCTTCATCATACCTTTCATATGGTGGAGTATTAAGAGTCATTAGATCGGATGGATCCTATCTATCAAATGCTAACGCATCTGTTGGTGTTGCTCTTACAACACTTAAAGTAACATCAACCGAAGATTACTTCAACAATCACACTTCTGATAGTGATTGGTATTTTGCTGCTAGAAACCCTGGCTCATGGGCAAATGATCTTAAGGTATGTGTTATTGACGCTCTTGCGGATCAAAGACTTGCGATCGGAACCGATGGTCTTGTAGTTGGTTGGGCAATTACTGCAGGATTCTCAACGAGTTACGCTAAAACAGACGGCACCGTTGGAGTTCAAACTGGTTTCATCAAAGGAATGATCACCAAGGTCAATGCTGGATCAGTAGACGTAAAACTACTTTCCATGTATGACAATACAACTGGATCCTGGTCTTCTATTGATTACCAGGAAGGAAGTGCGATTGCTGCATTCCAGGGATATGATACTAAGTTTGCTGCTGGACTAGGCACAGACCAAGGAAACTTCCAAAATAGATATAGAATTTATAACTCATCTGGAACAGAACAGAGAATCGAAAGATATAGATTCAATTGTAATGTTGGTGCTGGACAAACAATTATTGAAGTATCTAGTTTAGATACAACATACCTGACATTTGGTGATCAATTAAAATCAGAAAATGGTACATATACAGCTAATGTTATTGGATTTTCAACCGCTGTAGCAAATGGTGTGATTGTCGATCTTGCAGCTCCTGTTGGATTTGCAAATACAAACTTTATCGTTAAGACTGGTATTGGTACTGGACTTCTACTAACAAATGTCAATACAGCAGTTGATTGGTACAACCAACAAACACTGGGACTCAATAATACTACAGTTTACTGGAAGAATATCGCACCTCGTCCTGCAACCTCACAATATGCTACTGAGAGAAATGCAAGACACGATGAATTCCACGTTGTAGTTGCAGATGATACTGGAAGAGTAACTGGAACTGCTGGTAATATTGTTGAGAAGTGGGCCGGTTTGTCCAAGGCAAGAGATGCCAAGATTTCTCCATCCACTGCAATTTACTATAAAGATTATATTGCAAATGGTTCGAACTACATTTTTGCTGGTGCTACTGAAGCTGGTCAAGGATTGAAGTTCACCGCAAATTCAAGTTATACAGTTGATTCGACTGGTGTTTGGGGAGCAGAAGCTCAGAGCACTACATTCAATGCAATTGGAGCAAAGATGTATACACTTTCGAGTGGATACGATTATGGTTCAGTCGCAGGTAGATTTGAAACTTCACTGGGCGATGTTGTTACTTCATACTCTGTTCTTGATAATCCAGCCGAGTATTCAGTAAACTTCCTACTTCAGGGACCATCTGGTGGTGCATCAATTTTCGAATCACAAGCAAAAGCTAGCAAGTTGATTCAAATTGCAAGCACAAGAAAAGATTGCATCGCTTGTGTTTCCCCACATAAGTCTGGTGTAGTTGGAGTAACAAACTCTGATACACAAACAGAAGCGGTCATTCAATTCTTCGATGGACTTCCATCATCTTCATATGCAGTATTTGATAGTGGTTACAAGTACATGTATGATAGATTTAATAATGTATTCAGATATATCCCACTAAATGGAGATATTGCTGGATTGATGGCAAGAACATCTATCAACTCTTTCCCATGGTTCTCACCAGCGGGATCACAAAGAGGTGCTATCAATAATGCAATCAAACTTGCATACAACCCATCGCAAGCACAAAGAGATCTTCTCTATCCTAAGAGAGTAAACCCAGTTATCTTCTCACCTGGTGCAGGAATTGTTCTCTTTGGGGACAAGACTGGACTTAGAGAAGCGTCTGCATTTGATCGCATTAATGTTCGTCGTTTGTTCTTGACTATTGAACAGACCATCGAAAGAGCAGCAAAAGCTCAACTCTTTGAATTCAATGATGTTTTAACAAGAACAAACTTCTTGAATATTGTTGAACCATATTTACGTGATGTAAAGTCCAAGAGAGGCATCAATGATTTTGTCGTTATCTGTGATGAAACCAATAACACTCCAGATGTTATTGATTCCAATCAATTTAGAGCTGATATCTTCGTAAAACCAGCAAGATCTATTAACTTCATTGGTCTAACCTTTGTAGCTACTAGAACTGGTATCAGCTTCGATGAAGTGATCGGCGCTGTCTGATTTTCAATAAATAAAATTACGAAGAGGTTTCATTCAAAATGGCTAAAAACTCATTCAATCCACCAAAAATTCAAGACAGAACGATTGAGGATTTCAAATCAAGACTCATTGGTGGTGCCGCAAGGCCTAATCTGTTTGAAGTTGAGTTAAAGTTCCCATCATTTGTTCAAGGTGGGAGCGACCAGACTATGCTTGATAAGTCAAGATTTTTGATCAAGGCAGCAAATCTTCCAGCATCAAACATCAATGTAATTGAAGTTCCTTTTAGAGGAAGAAATCTTAAGATTGCTGGTGATAGAACATTCGATGTATGGACAATCACAGTTATCAACGATGTTGATTTCTCGATCAGAAATGCATTCGAAAGATGGATGAACGGCATCAACAAGCACGATAACGCAACTGGATATATTAATCCAGCACAATATCAGTGTGATGCCCTTGTATATCAACTAGGAAGAAATACGGTAGATAGTACAAGATCTGCTGCGCCACAACCTGGTTCACCAATTAATGCTAGTGCAAATTATCCTGTTCTAAAGCAGTATCTTTTCCACGGAGTATTCCCAACTAATGTTGGTTCTATCGAACTTTCATATGATTCAAGTGACACTATTGAAGAATTTACGGTAGATCTACAGGTACAATGGTGGGATGCCCTTGATGCTCAAAATACGAGCATCCTCAATTCGGAGGAAGAGGCTATCGTTAATGGAGACTCTCAGGGAAGATAAATATTAGAGTAAGAAATATTCAATTGAATAATGGCTTCTAAATTATTTGGTTTTAAAATTGTATCGGGAGAATCCGAAAGTAAGAAAGGTATTGTTTCACCAGTACCCGAAAACAACGAGGATTCTTCCGATTATTTTGTGTCTAGTGGTTTTTACGGACAATACGTAGACATTGATGGTGTATATAAATCAGAAGCAGACTTAATCAAAAGATATAGAGAAATGGCACTTCACCCAGAAGTTGATAGTGCCATTGAGGATATTATAAACGAGGCAATAGTATCGGATCAAAATGATTCTCCAGTGCAGTTAGATCTGGATAATACACCAGCATCCGATAAACTAAAAGAATTAATAAGAGAGGAATTTAAGCATATCAAAGAAATGCTTGATTTCGATAAAAAATCTCATGAGATTCTAAGAAATTGGTATGTGGATGGTAGAGTTTTTTATCACAAAGTTATTGACGTAAATAAACCCCAAGAAGGAATAAAAGAATTACGATACATTGATCCCCTAAAAATAAAGTATATTAGAAAATTAAAATCATCCGATAACAATGTATCTGCAGTAACTAAAAGAATTTTAGATGCAAATATACCAGATACTCCAGAGATAGAAGAGTACTATCTTTATGATCCGATGGCATATACTGCCAAAGATAGTGCAACTGCGATGGGAACTTTTAAGGATCAATTAAAAGCAGTGAAAATTGCTCCAGATTCTATTACTTTCTGTCATTCTGGATTGGTGGATAGGAACAAACAAACTATTCTTTCTTACCTACACAAATCAATTAAGGCACTCAATCAACTTCGTATGATTGAGGACTCTCTGGTTATCTATAGATTATCAAGAGCACCAGAAAGAAGAATCTTCTATATTGATGTCGGCAATCTTCCAAAAATCAAAGCGGAATCATATCTCCGTGACGTAATGAATAGATACCGCAATAAGTTGGTATATAACGCAGCAACTGGTGAAATCCGCGATGATAAAAAGTACATGTCAATGCTTGAAGATTTCTGGTTACCCCGTCGTGAAGGTGGTAGAGGAACAGAAATCACTACTCTTCCTGGTGGACAGAATCTTGGAGAATTAAGTGACATTGAATATTTCCAAAAGAAACTTTATAGATCTCTAGGAATTCCAGAATCTCGTATTGCTGGTTCTGGCGAAGGATTCAATCTTGGAAGATCATCAGAAATCTTAAGAGATGAAATTAAATTTACAAAATTTGTAGGTCGTCTCAGAAAGCGTTTTTCGAACATGTTTAATGACATGTTGAGAACGCAGTTGATTCTGAAAAATATTGTTAGTCCAGAAGATTGGGAACAATTAGCCGATCACATTCAATATGATTTTATTTACGATAATCATTTTGCAGAACTAAAAGATACCGAACTTTTAACCGAAAGGTTGGGAGTAGTTGCTGCAATAGAACCATACCTAGGTAAATATTTCTCTATTGATTATGTAAAGAGATACGTTTTAAAACAAACCGATCAAGAAATCGTAGATCTCAAAAAACAAATGGAGCAGGAAATAAAAGATGGTCTCGTTATTGATCCAGTCCAAGCTCAACAAATGCAAATGGATATGCAAATGGGAATTCCAGCTGCAGGAACATCAGGTATGGATATGGGACAACCTGTAATGGAACCAAATATGGATGCCCAAGGAAAAGCAACACAAGCACCAGAATTACCGAAGGGTGGTGAAATATAAATACCTTTAGTCATATGAATTAAAATTTATGGATGATACTGATTTGATTGATTTGATTGTTGGTGATGGTTCTCCATCTGACATTCATTCCAAAATTAAAGAATTGATTACACAAAAAGCAACACAGAGCATAGACGATATTACTCCCTATGTTACGGCTTCTATGTTTGGTGCAGAAATTCCAGATCCAGAAGAATCTGAGGAAGAATCAGAAACTGAAGATCAAGAAGAAATGCAAGGTGACGATGAAGAATATTCCGAAGAGGATCAGGAAGTCGAACCTGAAGAAAACTAACCCCTAAATGTAAAATGAAACTCATTACAGAAGAAATCGAATCAGCAAAGATTCTTGTCGAAGAAAAAGACGGCAAGAAATCAATGTTCATCGAAGGCATTTTCCTCCAAGGAAATCTCAAAAATAGAAACAATAGATTCTACCCTGTTGAAACTCTGGAAAGAGAAGTAACCAGATATTGCGAATCATTTGTTTCTAAGGGACGTGCTCTTGGTGAGTTGGGACATCCCGATGGTCCAACTGTAAATCTGGATAGAGTTTCACATAAGATTGTTTCTCTCCAAAGAGAGGGTAACAATTTTGTCGGTAAGGCAAAACTTCTTGAAACCCCTATGGGTAAAATTGCAATGTCTCTACTTGATGAAGGGGTAACTCTTGGAGTTTCTTCAAGAGGTATTGGAAGTCTTAGAGAAACAAGCGAAGGTTATAAAGTTGTTGGAGAAGATTTCATGCTCGCAACTGCTGCGGATATCGTAGCAGATCCTTCTGCACCAGATGCTTTCGTTAACGGAATCATGGAAGGTGTTGAGTGGATTTGGGAAAGTGGAATTCTAAAGGCAAGACAACCAGAATTACAAGTTCCAGTTCAAGTTATTGAAAAAGTTGAATTGGAAGTTGAAGAAAAGATTGAAAAAACTAAGAAAACTATAAATAACTTAGTGGACACACAGAGATTGGAGGAACATAAACTGGAATTATTCCAGCAGTTCCTATCAAATCTCTAATTTAATAAATAAATACAGATTACGATATCTACAACGATTAGACGGAGAGTTCAAATGTCTCGTGGAGATTTACAAGAAATGGAAGTAGGCACT
>Ga0129333_10000650_pt1 | contig 29460 bp, 52 predicted proteins | sample CPB6_08_DNA_FD_94474 | JGI IMG/M metagenome (GOLD analysis project Ga0129333, IMG submission 94474) | Freshwater to marine salinity gradient microbial communities from Chesapeake Bay, USA - CPBay_Sum_0.6_0.8_DNA | ecosystem: Environmental > Aquatic > Marine > Coastal | place: USA: Chesapeake... | reverse complement strand
CATCTCCTCTCAACAGCTCCAGCTCAGCAAGTGCCTGCTCCTTCAAGCTCGGCGGCTTGGGGCGGCGGGCGGCGCGGAGATAATCCGCGTAGTGTTTGTCGTAACCAGGCAGGCTGCTGTGGAGCCACTCACAGCACGCCTCCAGCTCCTGGTCAGCGCCCCAGCGGGCGGCTTGGGTGCAGATGAGCTGCTCGTAGTTCGCCGGATAAGCTCCGATGCAGTCTTGCGAGCGGGTGTTCTCCAGCCACTGCTCCACCAGCTCAGGCGGCGGAGTGATCGTGTGTTCTTGAGTCATGGTGCTTGATGCACTAGTGCTGGCTTGATTGGATTTGCATCTGCCTCTTGCAGTTCCTGTATTCGCGCCTTGGCGGATTCAATGCTTAGATAAGCAATCCCGACCTTATCCCACCACCACAGCTCACGCCTTTCTACGTCATAAACAGCTTTCGTTGGTTCTACATACCCTGCCCTGCGAATGATGCGATACTTAGCCACTGTCAAACCTCGTAGTGTGTAGATCTAAACCCGCGCCAAGGTGACGCTCTCGGGTTGGTTTTGGTACTTGCCTTCGCGGTTCTCGTAGGAGACGGCACAGGGCTCACCCTCGAAGAAAAGCGCTTGCACGATACCTTCGTTCGCGTAGATGCGGCAGTCGGCGCCGGAGGAGTTGCTGAAGTCCAGAGTGAGGTGACCTTTCCAGCCAGCTTCACCTGGGGTTGTGTTGGCGATCACGCCCATGCGGGCGTAGGTCGACTTGCCGATGAACAGGCAGGTGATGCTCGAGGGGATAGCGAGGTACTCCAGGGCGACGCCCAGGCCGTAGCTGTGGCCGGGGAGGATGAGGTAGCTGCCGCGTTCGTCCTCGTGCAGGGGGACAGCCTCGAGGTTGGCGGGATTGAAGTCCTTGGGATCCATCACCGTGCCGGGGACGTGGCGGAACACCAGGAATTCGCGGGGCGACAGGCGAAGGTCGTAGCCGTAGGAGCTGCAGCCATAGCTCAACACCTTGCGGTCCTCGACCTGGCGGATGAGGTCAGGCTCGAAGGGCTGGATCATGCCGCCAGCAGCGCGGACGCGGATCCAGATGTCGTTCTTCAGCATTAGATGTGGGTCCAAGTTTTGCGGGTAATGATGCGAGAAACGGTGGCCGGGGCGATGCCATAGCTCCGGGCCAGTTCTTTCTGCATGACGCCATCGGCGGCCAACTGGCGCAGTCGGTTGACGTCGTTCTCAGTGAGTACAGAAGCTGCGTTTCGGGAGCCCTTTGCCGTGACTCCGTTTCGGGGAGTTCCGGGGCTAGGTCCCGGCTTCTTAGGGCCTATGTAGGTCTCGAGAGTGCGAAGCAGGCTTCTGCAGGACGTGCAGCGAATCCATCTGTGAGTGCCGTCGTCACGGTGTTCCGTGTTGATGACGCGCGTGAGTGAGCCACAGCTGTTGCACCGCATCAGTGCTCCCAGGTGTCAGGGGCGTGGGGGGATTGCGTGGGGCGCCAGGGTGAAGTGGCCCAGCGGGCGCCAGCGCCGAGGACGATGCCCAGGGCGATGACCAACACGGCGTAGCGCTTCATGCGATTTGGGTGAGGTAGATGGTGACTGCGAGGATGCCTAGGAGCCAGGTCAGTCCGAAGACGATGACGGGGGGCATGGGGGATACATGCGGAGGAGCTGCGTCTTGCGCTCTTCGATGAGATGCGCGGAGGAAACGATTGAGCAGAGGCCGCTCTCGAGGCACACGCGATAACAGTCGTTGCCTGTGCCGTCGACGTAGTAGGTCACACTCACGGGCTCGGTCATTAGTCTTCGTCCGTGCAACGGAGACCGACGTAGAGACCCCAAAGTGCTGTGTACGTTCCGTGCAATGGATGTCCAGGCTCTTGGCGTCCGTCCGGGGCGTAGAGGGTGTCGATGAAGTCCTGGCGGGCTTGTTGCGCCAGGGGATTGCACCCTGGCATGAACGAGTAGGAAGGAGACTCAGGCATGAACAGGGTGCAGAAGGGTTTAGAAGTCGTCCTCGGTGGCGAGGAGCTCAGCCTTAAACGAGCGCGACGAGGCGCGGAGTGACTTCGTTTGGCGGCCGGCGCGGTCGACCGCTTCGGCGGTGTTGCCTACGGCGTCGAGCAAGGGACCGGCCACGGGGGCGAGCTCCTGGCAATAGGAGGCGAGTGAGGTCCAGAAGTTGGCTTGAGTCATGGCGAAATACGTGGATGAGTTCAGAACAGTGGAGCGCGGAGCGCCACGATGCGGAGGTTGGTCCAGCCGAGCTTGAGAAGGGCTCGGGCACGTAGGCCAGCGGTGTCTAAATCCGCAAAGCGAACGGCAGTGAAGGGATCAGAGACCTCTTCAACAGGGACACCGCCGATGCCGGTGCAGGCGGCAAGGAAGCCACTTTCGGTGCGTATCACATACCTAGTGGTGTAGTGACGGCACAACAAAGGATCCTGCGAGGACGAAGCGAGAATCGATGCCACGTTGTTTGAGATTTGCATTGGCTTTTAGGATTTCATTTGCTGTAGCAAAGGTGGTGTAAAGCGCTATTCCTGTGGTGATTTGCATAAGCTCATACGCAGCAAAACCTGCCATGGATGTGTCCATGTCGAAGGGCGGCAGAGAACGCAGTGCGGGTAGGCGCGACAGTGGCGGGCCCGCTTGGTCATTCTGCCGCGCTTCCCGTAGGGTGGGAGCACGCGGGGTGGTAACTCACAGCGACCTGCGTGGATGATCCGCCCTGGGGGTGAGAGCCCAGGGCGTTTCCTCACACGCGCCGTACTCGGTAGGAGATGATCTCCGCACCGGCAGCGTCCATCTCCTGAACGGTGAGCTCGCCCCGGTTGAAGCGGTCACGGTCGAGTCGGTCAAGGCCGGGCATGGTGACTTCAGACACGCACTCGGCGAAGGCACCCATCCAGTAGGGGACGATGCCGTAGACGTGTTTGTGAGCCACATCGCTTGGATTGGCGTAACCCAGAACAGGGGCTTTCACTCCCTTGTCATTAAGCCAAGCAACAAGGCTGGGGTTCTTGCTAACAATGATGCTGTCGGACATTAGAAACGAAGAGTTGTGAATGTGCGAGAAACGAAGGCGGAAGCCCCCGAAATCACACAAGTGCAAGACAAGCTTGCCGCGCCAGATCGATGCGCTTAGCGCTTGTGCCACCCAGAGGCTTTCCAGGCGGATGCGGGCGCGCTCGGTTTCGTCTTTGGCTCGGCCAACGTCGTGTGTTTCGGCCTGGGTGATGGCGTTGAACAAGCCGTAGACGGTGCCGGCCACGCCGGGGATGTCGCGGATCCCTAGGCCGGTTTCGCCGGCGTAGTGGCTGCGAATCGTGGCGACCTCGGGGATGTCACCGAGGGTGCGGGGACGGGTGGCGCCGGACTTGTCCTTGTAGGGGGTGGCGAGCTTGTCGGCGTAGGTGGTCTCGAGGACGCGACGGGCGATCTCGGTGGTGAGTTGCACGTTGGTGAGGTCGCGCAGCTCGTTGATCGATTGGCGGAAGCTCCGGCGCTCCAGGTCGATCAGCAGCGGGAGGCGCTCGGCGAACTGCGTCACGGATGCGGTGTGTTTGGCGCGGAGCCCGGCGCCCTTGGCGACGGCTTTGCCCACCGCTTTGCCGGTGAGATAGGCGAGCTGGTTGGCGCAGCGCAGGCGGACGTCGCTGAAGAACACACCGAAGCCGGAGCTCCCGTCATGGGAGTTGAACAGGTGGAGGTAGCGACGCACCTTGTCGCCCGGGACGACCTCGTCCTCGGTGTCGATCGAGGCGGTGGCGAACACTTTGCGGCCGTCGCGGATCGAGAGGACGTTCTCGATGGTGACGTCCTCGTGGAGGTAGTCCAGGAGGTTGATCAGGGCGTCGTTCTGCACCGGGGTGTAGCCGGCACCGTGGATGCCGAGCAGGGCGTCGGTGTCGCTGCGGACGATGGAGCAGTGCTCCGGTGACTGCAGCGGGCCGTCCGGTCCCATGAAGAAGGCGGGGCGCTTGTCGGCGGTCCAGTTGAGGCCGGCGATCTCGAAGGCGTCACGGGCGGTGACGTTCTCGGGGACCATGGTGCCGACGCGGCCGATGAGGGGGTTCACGGCGTAGCCCTTGTCGCGGTAGCGGCCGTAGACCAGCGGGCCGTTGCCGTCGGCGGCGTAGGCGGTGGTGACGCGGTTGGTGGTGAAAGTCACTTGGCTTTTGTGAGAGACGTGGATGAGTGCGCGTTGTGCCGAGGCGCGCCCCTCGGGGCAAGACTAGAGCGGTTGGGGCGGGAGCTCAACCCAGACGGGTTGGGTCGGAAGCCGGGAAAAGGATCTCGACGCCTCGCTCGAGCAGGTAGGCCATGAGGTTCGATTGGGAGCGGCCTTGCGCATCAGCGATGGTGCAGATGCGCTCGTGGACGTGGAAGGGGAGGGTGATCGTGACCCGCTGGCTGGTGCGCTTGTAGTTGGGGGTGCTCATTCGTTGTCCAGGGCTTCGTAGTGGTAGAAGGCAGCGGCCCAAGCGGGAAACTCGGGGTCTTCCGGGAGGGGGTAGCCCTCGTTTTCCCAGTCGGACTCGTGCATGCCGCAGGGGGCGTACCAACCGCCCTCGTCGCCGGTCCATCCGGCGCGCCAGCGGGCACCGGCGATGCGGTCCTCTTCAGCCATGGCGGCTTCGACGGCGCCGAGGTGTTGGTACCAGGAGTCGCCGACCTTGGCGGCCATGGCGAGGTTGAAAGCTGGGTCGTTCATTCGCCTAGGTGGATGAGGTGGGCTTCGAGGTAGGCGTGGGCTTGGTGGAGGTGTGCGGCGGCGCAGTCCCGCTCTGTACGGGCCTTAGCCCAAGCGCCCTCGGGTTGGACGTAGTAGTCGCGAGCGTTGAACTCGATCTTGTTGAAGGCGTCGATTGCTTCGTTGAGGCGATTCCAGGCTTCGAAGTAGCCCTCGGCGAGCATCTTGCGGCCGGTGCCGTTCAGGTGAACGGTGGGGAAAGTGAGATCAGTCGTCATAATTCAGTAGCTGATGTGAACAGTGGCGATGCCGTCAATCGGAACGCCCAGGCGGTAGGCGGCACCGGCGCTGAGATCCAGAGACGCACAGTCGCAGCGGTCGGTCACAGGCACTGTGAGCACACGGCCTCGGTGAGAGACACGCACTCGGGTGCCGCAGGGGAGCCAGGGGTGGGCGGCCGAGACGCCCCAGAACTGGAAGGTCTGGCCGCAATACGTCGTGCGGCCGTGATACCACTCGTGGTAGACGGTGGCTGTGACGTGGCGTGCTTGGGCTGGAGCGCAGAGCGCAAGCGCCGCAAATAGGGCGAGGCGCTTCATCACAGAGCCTCGTTGCTGTAGTAACGGGACCCAGGGCCGAAGTCAGCCAGGAGATGAGGGAAAGCGATCTCGAGGCGGCGCTTATTGGCCCCGTCGGCCTTGTACCAAGCATGCGCCAGGGCAGCGCAGAAGCCGCCGCCGTGGCGCTCCATGGCAGCGAAAGTGCGGAAGGTCTCGACGTAGGAAAGGGTGGAATTCATTTGGCTTCAGAAACAGAGACGTAGAAAGAGGGTTCGTTACTAGCGATGCCGCGGGATTGCTCCCACTTTTGGGTGATCTGTAGGCGCTCCATCTCGCGCTGCGTTTCGATGGAGTAGATCCAACGATTGCGCTGCTTGAGCACGCACTTCACATCGCCCAGGGCGACGTTGGTAAGCGCCTTGGTTTGCATGTGGCTCAGGAGCCAGTCGCGTTCTGCGTCATACGCAGCGGTGAGGCGCTGGATCTCGAGTTGCAGCTCACGCGCTCGGGAGAGGTGCTGGCCGACTTCGCCGGTGGGCACATAGGTGCGCGCTCGGCGCTTTACGAAAGAGATGGTCATAGTTCTTTGAAAAAGGTTGGCTGATGACTGATTCGTTAATCGGTTAACAGCAGCTGGCGGAAGGTGAACGGTTCGCCTCGTTTGGCGTACTCGCTGAGGAGCAGGTCGACCTCGGTGGGGTCTTCCAGCCAATGCTCGTGCTCATGGTCGTCTGACAGGAAATGCCAGACGGGATGAGGCTCAGGGCCGGGCTCGGGGTCCGGCGGGGACAGGGGTCGCGGATCGAGGCAGGTCATGGGCCGGGGTACGCCATGGGCGTAGGCGGAAGGGTGTTGCTGGGGCGCTGGTAGCCGTAGTCGACGGCCATGGCGGCAAGGGCTAGGCCGAGAAGGAAGCCGGCGACGTGCTCGGCTGCGAGCCATGGGGGCATGGGGCGGCGGTGAGGTGCGCGCTTGGAGCGTAGAGAGGACATGGCAAAAGGTCAACTGATTCAGGAATGGGTCAAACGCCGACAAACGAAGCGCCGACGCCGTGGGCTTCCACGAACACGTCTTGCTTGGCGCCGTCGCATAGGCGGCAGGTAAGGCACTGCGCTTGCGAGCCCTCGGCCGTCGCCGGGCACAGCTTGCCGCTGTAGGGCGTGTCGCCCTGGGGGACGACGGCGAATGTGCGCCAGCCGGCGTCAGAGGCGGCGAGGTAGTCGGCGAAGGAGTCGCAAGACGCCTGGAAAAAGCCACGCGCCCATTGGGCGAACTCGTGGCGCCATTGGTGGGTATAGCCGGTGTGGCCGTCTGCCACGGCGGTGAGATCGCGCACGACGGACTCGTGAAGAATCGCCGGATCGCCATAGGCACCCCAGCGGATGCGGCGGCCGCGGAGATAGCGGCTGTGCATGGTGGGGTCGTACTCGGGGTAGGAGCCGCGGGCGAAGGCGCGCCAGACGGCACCTACTGATTTGCCCACGTCGACGTAGCAGGTGCGGACCCAGCGCGTGCGCTTGCGCTTGGCGTCCCACACCAGGCGGCGGCGGTGAGGGCAGTCACCGCAGATCGTGCGGTCGTTGCCCGACGCAATGGCGTCGAGCGGGTGTACATCCGGGCGGAGAATGAACACTTGCACCATGTCGCCGGTCTTGGCGTTGGTGCTTTTCAACGTGGCAATCGCCACGTAGGGCTGCCCGTCGATGGGCGAGATGCCACGGTCGATCACGAAGCCGATTGGCTTACGCATTGCTTGTACTCACAGCGAGAGGATGAGGCGCGAGGCGCCCAGAGAGCCCACCCATAGAAGGGAAAGGCTCTGGGGGCGAGTCAGGCGGCGTGATCGAGCAGCAGGTAGTCAGCAGCGAGGCGCTGAGCGTCCTGCAGAGTCGGGGCGGACGACAGATCGCCGTGCTCGGTGATAACTCGCCAGTCACGTTCGTCAGCGCGTGGGGCGAGTATCAGGCCGATTAGTGTGCGGTTTAAGCGCACAACGTATCCGCCTAAGTAGCGACTAAAAGTAATGTTCATTGGTTTTGGCTGTAAGTAGAACTGATTCAGTACAGGGTCGAACCGCAGTGTGCCTGGCTTGTAGGTACCCATCAGACCTGCACTTGAATGACAGGTAGGTTGGCGGGGACGTAGCGCACGCCGTTCTCGGAAACAACGTGGGGTGAATTGCTCCACTCGCTGTATTCACAAGGCAATGCCTTGCGAGCGGTGGCACGAACGTAGAAGCCGGCAGGTACGTCTGCCGTGGCGGATTCCGCAGTGACGCGGAAGACGTTGCCGGGGCGAACGTGGCGGAAGCGAAAGACTTCTGTGTGGTGATAGGGAGTGGGGATCATTGTTCAGTCTCCAAACGATTGTGCATTGTGTTGACAACATCCAGGCAGTTAGAAATGCTGTGCTGGATGTATTCGTAGTCAGGATCATTGATGATGAACTGCTCTACGTCAAAGAGCAGCCGCCACATTTCTAGGCACTTTGTGTAGCGCTCATCAGCTGTTGCTGGGCGTTTCATTAGCGCATCAGATAGAGGATGTCATCGCCGCTTTCATGAATGTCGTGAGCCCAAACCCACAGCAAACGGCGGAGATTTTGCTGGTGATCGCATAGTTGGGCGCGATCCCACGCGCCATAGCCGGATAGGTGCTCGCGTATCAGCCACGCAGGCCCTTCAAATGACAGGCGCTCAACCCAGTGCTCAACAGCTTCATCAGCCGGGCCGGGCCTGGCGATGTCGGAAACACACTCGGTAGGGAGAGCGCGGATGGCCTGACGGCCTTCAAACCAGTCGTTGCAGTACATAGTGCACACAGTTTGTGAATAGGTCAAAGGCGGACACGGAGCCCGGCAGGGAGGTCACGGTTGCGCCGTGTCAGCTCCATGCCGTAGGTCGCGGCCTGATCGAGGTAGTAGCCCTCGCGAGAGGGATTCCAGCCGCGCATACCGGCGGCGGCCTGGTGGCAGTCCGCCACGATGTAGCGGAGGCTGTATTGATCGAGAGTCCGGGCATGGGACTCCCACCGAGCGAAGTGCTCGGCTGTTGCGTGCTCGGTGATCATTCGAGTTCCTAGCTGTAGTACTGGATTTCGGCATCGGAGCCGTAGCGGGCGAAGAGATCGGCTGCGTATTCCGCACTGATGGTGCGGGTGCCGAGCACGCGGCCGGATTGGCTGCGAGCTTCGCTAAACCACCAGCCGGGGCCGTGCATTTCACTGCGACGGAAGTGGACCCATGCCTTTTGGGCAGGCACAAAGACCTGCCATGCGTAAACAGAAGCAAAGCTTTTCACAGTCAGTTCCTGAATGGGTCAGATACGCTCAGCCTTAAGGTCCGCGAGCAGATCGCGGCACTCGTCCGTTGTCATACGACGGATAAGAGCATGGGCAAGATAATCACCCATTTGATATTCGTCGATAAGCTCAGCGAGCTTTTCACGGGTCGTTTGGCCCATAACTGTTTCGTACATGCTGAAACTCACAGCGAGAGGATGAAGGTGCAAAGCACCTCAGCCAAACAACCCCCGGACGCAGTGCGCCTGGGGGAATGTCTGGGGGAGATGTTCGGCAATACGCAATACAGGGTTAGATGTATTGCGCCTCCTGGGTATGAGTAACCCAGGAGAAAGGACACAGTTAGAACGTGATTAAAGAGTGCTTATCCATGGCTTGACCTCACCGTCGTAGTAGGGCACACGAAGTCCCTCCAGTTATCGAACGACAAAGTACAAACCAAAGCCTACTTAATTCGGCTGCATGGTCGCCACATAGTCACTAAGGCTATGCAGCAGTGGCTAGATTGCCACCTAGATCTCACGTCTTACGCGATACGTATAGCGATGCTGTCACACCCGGAAACCTTACCGGCAGCGATACTATACGCGGAAGCTATTGCGTTACAGAGAGACAGCATGCCTGCAGTATGGACGGAGCCCGTGCGATTCGAGAGGCTGCAGCTGTCGCAGCGTCGCCATACCAGGGCACACCAACTCTGTGTAACTAAATTGTCAAGGTTCCCGCGGTCCTGTTTCAACCACGTAACTACCAAAAAGGACTAGGGAGCATCCACGCACGCAGCATCTCTGCCTTGTGCCATCCGCACGGTTCACTGACACGAATTGCCTACGTTTCAGCATGTAGAACATGCCTACCATCGGCCGTGTCGGCTGGCCGGACTCTGCCCGCGCCACTAGTCCTATTCGGTTTCCTAGGTTCTGGCCTGACGGCCTGCCAGCCCTTCCGGCTGGCCCCTGAACACTAGCACCCTTGCCGCGGGATCGGTCAACCCCTATGGGTCGCCGGGTTTGAGATCGTCACTAGCGGGAGCCGTTACCACCCACGCCACAGCCATAAGGGCCCAGCTACTCAAACGCCACTACATGCGGAATGCACGGGAGGATCCTCGCCTGCGCGGATCGTGAAACCGCGCGAAGCTCCCCTCCACGGTTACCCGCGGCTAAGTGCCAAGTTGTCCAGGTGCGAGGCACAGCCCTGGCGCCGTCCGCGAGAGCGTCGCTCTCCGGGGCCCCTTCGGCTGTGCCAGAACACTAGCACCGGTTTCGTCAGTTCTGACGGATCCCGCCACCAGGGTTGCCGTGTCTCTTGAGTCTTGGGGTGAGACGCTGTGCGCGCGCATAAGAGAGATAGTATCGGCCAAGTCTCATGCGACTCAGAGTGCGAACAGTGTGCGCACCTCATATTGCACTTACAACACGCCCAGCTAAATGTATATATGTGTTTTTGATCTGGGTATATACTTAGAGCAACCAGGACAGGATGGATGGCCTACCAGCTCTGCTTGCCACTCACGGAGATCGGATACAAGCACACCCGCAAGGGCCCTCCCCGCCCGATTCCCCCTGTGGTCGCGGAGCTTTTCGCCCTCGACGACCAGTCGCCTTCTGGTTTGGTGTGGCGTGTCAAGTCGGGTGTGGCATACCCGGGTAAACCTGCTGGAACACGGCAGGCGAAGTACTGGACAGTAAGTGTTAAAGGGCACGGGCTCTACTACGTACATCGAATCGTCTATTACCTGCAGACGGGGCAAGATCCTTCCAGCATGATTGTCCGTCACACGGACGACGGGCTCGTGCTTGGATGGCAGGACGACAACGGTCGCGACGAAAAGAACAGATACGATGAGATCAATAGTGCCAATGTGAACGGTAAAAAGAGTAAGTATCTCGTGATGCATGAGGATGGGATATATAACCTAAGAAGCTTGTGCAGTAAGCTGGGAGTTGGATACTCTACTATTTATCAACGTATATACAGATGTAATATGACTGCGGAAGACGCATTTGCTCGCGAAAGTATAACTGGAATTATTTCTCTGTTCTAGCCTTGTTCAGAAGCCCGTTGATGATATCCGCGCTCGTAACACCGCGCTCGGTGCATTGAGTTTCGAGCCAGGCTTTGTTGTCGGGGCTCAGCGTAATGTTCACCGCACGGGCTTCTTTCGCACGCTTACGCTCCTGGGCGCGTTTCGCCGTCAGCGTGCGGCGGGAGGAGGCGGATTCCCAGCGTTCGTAGGTCGCTTCGTCGAGCTCGCCGGTCTCGATCGCCTTCTTGAAGCGGAGCTGCACGCTTTGGCGGGAGATGCCGTGGACTCTGCCGACGTCAGCCCAGCGCACGAATCCGTCGCGTTGGTAAAGGGTTTCGCAGGTTCCGAAGAGCTGCTGCAGCGGAACTTTCGGTGCTGGGCCTGGCATTGGGTCTGAGGGGCTAACTCACCAACCTTGGCACAAATGCAGGCGAAACGTCAATCCTGCTCTTCTTCGTCAGCGCTTGGGCCTTGGTAGATCCACTCCAGCTGTTGACGGAGATCGGCCTCGTGGCGCTCGTCATCGACGTCGTCTTCTTCCTCTGCTTCGTCCACGGGGATCTCGACCATGATCCGGCTGATCCGGGGGCTCTTCACCAGGAGCTCGAGCAGCCACTGCTCATACCAGCGGAGGCCCGTGTTGAAGTCGTCAGTCGTCATGGCCTTGGCGGGCGAGCTGCGTGCGGAGTTTGCGTAGGGCGGTCTGCTGAACTTGGCCGGCTCGGGAGCGGGTGAAGCCAAGCTCCTCGGAGATCTCGCGCAGGGTGCGGCCTTCGAAGTACCGGCCTCGGACGATGGCTTCTTCTGTGGAGTTCAGCTGGGCCAATGCGGCGGTGACATCTTCGCGGGCGGCGGTGGCGAGGATGAACTCGTCGGGCTCGGCGCCGTTGGTGCCCTCCGGGTTGGCAAGGATGTCGATCAGGGGGCTGGTGCTGTCGGCGCAGACGGCGTCGAGGGAGCAGCAGACCGTCGTGGTGTGGGTTTGTAGGAGTTGAGCGATGCGCTCGGGGGTGACGTCGACGGCCTCGGCGACTTCTTGGTGCGTAGGAGGGCGGCCGGCGTGTGAGGTGAATTCGTAGCTGAAACGCTGCACCCGGGTGATCAGCTCGTGAGTATTGATGGGGAGGCGGATCGTTCGGGCGTGGGTGTGGATGGCGCGGGTGATGGCTTGGCGGATCCACCAGTAGGCATACGTGCTTACGGCGTAGCCACGGGTGGGGTCGAAGAGCTCGAGGCCACGGATCAGGCCGAGGTTGCCTTCCTGGATGAGGTCGGCCATATCGAGGCCGCGGTTCTGATAGCGCTTGGCAATGGAGATGACGAGGCGGAGGTTCGTGACCGTCATCACCTCCATGGAGCGTTTGCCGGCGCGGCGGATGCTGAGGGGTGCGGCGTCGCGGCCGTCCTCGTGGTGGAGCCAGGCGTGGATGCGGCGGCAGTGGCGTAGTTGCGCCTCCTTGGAGAGGACGGGGTGCCGACCAACCTGGGTCAAATAATCGTGTATTTCGGATTGGGACATTGGGGCATTGTCAACCTAATTAGGGCGGGAGAAGGTAAATGAAATGGAGGCTTAATGCGTATGGCGCGGGGGTGGGATGTCCTGCTGAGCGGGGAGCGAAGCGCCCGGGGGCGTATGGATCTGGGCGATGGGCGCCAGGTGAAGGCCGCCATACGTATCCACCAAGGGCACGGAGTCGGCTTCTCCTGTGAGGTTCTCTGCGAGGACCCACTGGGCGCGAATGATGTCCTCGAAGACGCGCTCGAGCAGAGGCGCCGTGCCGGCGAACTCGAAGGCGCCGTCAGGGCCGTCGCATAGCTCCCAGCGGTAGTAGCCGTCCTCGGTGGAGCGGATGGTGATGTTCATTTGATCCGTGGGGCTTCGGAGATGGGCAGCGGCACCAGGCCGTCGGTGGGGATGTAGACGACGGTCTTTTCGCCGGCGGTGTTGCCCTGCTCCTGCAGGCCCTGGATGTAAAGCCAGCGCAGGTATGCCTCGCTGGAGCCGAGTTCTTGCTTTAGCGCGGCAATCGCTTTGGCGCTGCCCTCGGCTTTGGTGATCTCGGCCTGAGCTTCGAGTTGGGCCGACTCTTGGCGGGCTTTGGCTTCGAGTACTCGGACCTGACGGGTGGACTCGGCTTCCATCAGGGCGGCCCGGCCTCGGAGGGTGCGGTTGTAAACGCCGAGTTGCGGGAGCCCCCACAGAACAAAGGCGATTGCAGCAAGTGAACCAATCGTGATGAAGACCGTGAATGGCGTGCGGTTCATGGGTTCAAGGTGCAAGACGAGCTTTATGAAGGCGCGAAGCGCCGTACCACCCGGCGATCTCGGGGGCCCATGCTTCAAGGTGGGGCCACATCAGATCGCATAGCGCTTGGATCTCGAGTTGAGCGTCGCGCTTGGCGCGGAGATCCATGAAATGCAGCAGGCTGCGCAGGTTGAAAGACACCACGAAGTCCTGGCGAATTGCGTAGGGAATGATGTCCCTGGCGTGCTCTTCGCTGAAGCCGTCCTCGAGGGCGAGCTTGTAGCGGCCGGCGGAGTCGATGCAGATGATCCGGTGGACCATGCGTTGGTCTTCGGTGTACTCGTACTTCTTGCCTTGGCGGTCTCGGTAGGTGCCGACCGGGCGGAGGTAGAAGACTTCTTCGACGTCGCGCTCACCAGTGCAGACATCAAGGATGCGCTTGCCGGTGTAGCGGCCGGATTGCACATCGAATGAAACGCCCACCCGGTGGGTGCGGGCTTGTTGCATCACCGAGTGAGGGAAGCCGCCGACGTTGAAGGTGATGGATGGGTGCTCGAGGGGTCCGTAATGACCGCGCTCGCCAGCGAGGAGGTGTTTGACGATGAGGGCACCGGCCTCGGATTCGCCGGGCGGTTCTTCATCAAAGACGAAGTTCTCGCTGTAATCCTGGTGCATTGCCCACCAGCAAAGCGTTTGGGGATGTTCGGTTCTATTTAGAACCTCAACGCGGAAGTAAGGATCCATCAGCCCTTGCGGAAAGTGATTGGCTTTGACGAGCAGTGCAGCTGCGGGATGCGCCACGTCTTGCCGTCGCGGTCGTAGAGATGCAGATGGGGGAAGCCCAGCCACAGTTCGCCTCCGATCACCGTGAAGGTGTCATCGGTCGGGTGGCCCTTCACGTAGACCAAAGAACCGATGCGGAAGCGCCAGGGGTACACCTGATGGGTATCGGCTGGCTTTGGCGCAAGCGTCATCGGTACTGACGGAATGATCGGCATGGCTCAAGACGCGAGTGAAAGAGGAGTGACGATTTCGCGTACCCGGCTGTGAAGCGTGAGTAGCGAGCCGTCGTTGACCAGGCGGCGGTCGAAGAGCGGGTATTCGTCGAGGCCGCCCTCGGAGGCGTGATCGGTTTGGCGTTCGTTGCCCGGGCGTTCGATGCGCCAGAGCTCACCGCCGAGGCGGCGGATCAGGGCGGCTTCGTTGGGGAATCTGCAGTCGTCCACGACGACAGGGATGCCGGCTTCGAGCTTTTGCTGCGTTGCGCGTTCCCAGCACATCAGCCAGACCTGAGGGTGCACGCACCCCCGACCCCACTCGGTGCCGAGGAGCTGCATCAGCTGCCGGGGTGTGGTGCGGATTCCTTCGATGACGTCGTTCTTGCCGGCCTCGAGGAAGTGGTCGATCTCGCTTGGGCCGTAACCCAGCTGGATCAGGAAGGTGCGGACCATCAACTTGATGGGGCGCGCGAAGGGCACGGTGTAGAAGCCGTGCTCGGTGAGGTAGGCGGCAACGGTGGATTTACCGCTGCGGGGAGCGGGGCTGTAGAGGCCGATCAGGCGAGGTGAAGTCATGAGCGTGCGTGCTTTTCGACGATGGAGGGATCAAGGATTCCGAGTAGGGCGAGGTGCATGGCCGCCCCGGCGCGGCGGTAGATCTCGGGAGGGCGGCCTCCGTTCTTGGGGTCGCCGAGAATTGACCAGAGCAGTGCGGTGAACTGACCGGTGATCAGGTCGGCGTTGCTGGGTTGGGCGAAGAGCGCGACCAGCGAGTGCAAGCAGTGCGACGCGAGGATCTCGGGGGCGAATCCGAGGTTTGCGAGCTCATTAGCGAGGGAACGCAGCTGGGTGCTGCCCGGGCCGAGATCTGCGTAGGTCAGGCCGCGCTCGGCAGCGAGTTGCCCGACCAAAGAGCCGGCGAGCACGGTGGCGAGGTATTCCTCGAGCTTGTTGGGGTCATCTGCCACGGTCACCTCGCGTAAACGAAGCGTTGAAGCCGTGCCAAGAAGTGCTGGTAGTACTGCGTTAAGCCGCTCTCGTCGATGATTTCGATCTGAGGTGCTTCGTCAGGCAGAGCGACAACGAGCATCGCTTGTGTGATGTGCAGGCCCATATGGCCGTACACGTAGTTGGCGGCGTTGACGTAAGCCGCGCACTGCAGGGAGTACTCGTAGATCTTGTCGGGCTTACGAGGGGTGTCGGCTGTCTTCCAATCGAGAAGTGTCGGCTGGAGATCGTCCGAATCGAGATAGGCGATGCAATCCAGGGCGCCGGCGTACCCGTCGGGGTGCCAGACACCGCCCTCGAGCAGGAGGGTGTGATTGATGCGGTCGAGGAAGCGGCGGCTGCTCTTCCAGTACGGGGTGAGCAGGGCGTCAAAGCGGGGCTCGGTGCCGTCCGTCAGGAAGCGCTCGATGTTGGTGTGGTGCGCGGTGCCGCGAAAGCAGGCGATCTTGAGGATCTGATCGGCGCGCTCGACACCGATGGATTCGCGCCACTCTTCGAGGCCGGAGTTGTCGCGGGAGCCGGAGAGCACCGTGGTGACAGAGGGCATGCGCCCGCTGGGGGTGTCGTAGGTGCGGGTCTCGCCGTCGTGCCGCACCAATTCGTAGCGGGGCAAGGCGCGGAGACGTTCGGTGAGGACTGACATGGCGAAGTGCAAAAGAAAAGGGCGGGTTGGAAGCCGCCCTGTTTATGAACCAGTCAGCTCAGGCCGTGGGAGCGGCCCAGGGGTCCTTGCCCTCGTACAGGGCGTCGAGGTTGACCTCGGGCATCGTTTCGTACTGCTTGGCGATCTCGGCTTTGACCGGTTTCGGCGGAGCGGCGAGCAGGGTGTAGGTGATCTTTTCGCCTTTCTGCTCGCGGGCGATCTTGATGTCGTACTGCGACCAGTCGCCGTAGTCCTCGTCAGCCAGGTACTTGGCGAGCTGCTTGAGCACGGAGATCTGAGTGAGCTCGAGGATCTTGAACTCAGAGTCGTCGTAGTCCCAGACGACGCCAGCCATGAACTTCTTGGCAGCGATGCTGCCGTTCATGTCGGGCTTGATGTTGTCGGGGAGCTCTTCGGGCTTCAGTTCCCAGCGGACGGGCTTGTTTTCGGTGGTCCAGGCGGTGTAGCCCGAGATGCCGTGGCCCATGTAGCGCAAGCGCTTTTCACCGTCGATCTTGCTGAGATTGACGTAGCGACCAGAGCCACCGGACTCGGTCAGGACTTCTTCGAAGAAGGTTGCGTCGAGGACTGCCATTGGAAAGAGGGTGTTGTTAAGTAAGGGGCGACGTGCCCTTGGCCTGGACGAGGTGCGAGCGCACCAACACCTCGCATGCCTGCGAAGGTGAAGCGTCCGCGGCCCGGGCGAGGTTGACCAAGTGCTCGTAGGCGGTGTCTGTGAGGTACAGGTGCCGCTTGCGCTTCAGCTCGCCGTAGAGGCGGTGCTTGGTGCCCAAGGCATTTGGTCAACTGAAATCAGCCTAGTTCGGGTGAAGGGTGCCGTCAACCGATCTCGGAAAGGTTGGCCGAGTCTCCTGAGTCCAGGAATGGATAGTCGTGTGCTGCGCCTCGTGTGCAGAAGGTGCGGCGACCTGACCGTTCTCGGGTGTAGGGGATCAGAGGAGGCGCGACTGCGGCGGGCGTCCGGCGCCACGCAGCGTGCAGCTCGGTGAAGGGAGCTAAGGCGTGTAGCGAGGTGCAGGCGACCTCGAACTCTGGGAAGTCGGCCTCGGTGCCACAGAGGAGGGTCGCGCTGTCGCCCAAGGCGCGAACTTCGATCAGATAGGCGTAATCCCAATCAATGGTGCTGACGGGGATAGGGCGACAGGCGTTCACAGCCGCGTTTGGTTACAACGCAGCAAATGTAGCCGGTATGTAGTGCCTACAGGCTTGGTTAACGCTACAGATGGTGTGAGAAATCTATAGCAAAGCTTAAGGGCGTTTTTCCTGTAGCAGATGCAGCAGCTCGTCTTCTGTGCGTGGGCCGCCCAAATCGCTTGTCAGAGCAAGGACGGCGGGAAGCTCGGCGATCAGCTCGTCGGGGCTCCAGACATAGGTGTTTTGAATTACACCGCGCGTATTGGTTAGGCGTTCGGGCTCTTTGACCGGGTAGGACCCACGCAGGATGCGGTCAAGATCGGTGATCAGATCGAGGTCCTGGTCGCGGATCAGCTTGCGGATCAGGGCGCCCCAGTTGGAAGAGATGTCTTCAGCCTGGGCATCGGTGAAGAAGGCTTGGCGCAGGTCGATGTCCTGAGGGACGCGCAGGCCGCAGAAGACCTCGTAGAACCAGCCGGCTGAGGGGGGTTGGCCGTCCTCGGTGATGGCGAATGCTTGTGAGTAGAGACGGCTGCTGTCCGTACCAGGAATAAGGCGCTTTTCCGTGCTATATCGGTAGACGTAGTAGTTCAGGCGTTCTATCGCGACGAAGGTGCGGGGTCCTGGGTTTTCGGTCTTGAGGTGGCGCAACCCACTGATTTGGGAGCTGTGCAGCCAGCGCACACCACCCATGGCGCAGGAGGCGAGCTCGGTCATCACGGGGTGGGACCAGCAGTTGGTGTCCATCCAGCGGGAGAAGAGCAGCTTGAACGTGCGCCGTCCCTTTTCGTAAATGGCGGGGTAGTCCGGCACGTCCGTTTTGAAGGTGCTATCGGGCGTGTACTCCAAAAGTGAACCGTGCAAGGCGTGTCCTGACTCTAAATACCATATCTGCCTTAACTACTAGGCTTCATACATTCTTCTTGCTTATCGGACGGTTGTCCAGAACTGGTTAGACGGTTAGGTTGACCAGTACCTGAGAGCCGCTAGCGCAGTAAAAAGCCCCTCCCTGGCGGGGGAAGGGGCTCTCGGGTGTCTCAATTACGTCTAGAGGCTACATGACTGATGGCACCAATGCAAGCGGTTTTCCCTGGAAAGGGGAGAGCGCGATCAATTTGCTGCGTAACAACGTCTTCCCTTCTGCTTGGCACTTCGTGCCGGTTGCTGGCAAGAAGACCTTCGTGAAGCAATGGGCTACACAGCCTCTGACGAAGGACCTCTGCATCGAGGCTTACAACGCCAACAAGGCATACAACGGCGTCGGTGTCGTTACGGGCTCCTTCTCCGATGGCTTGATCGCCCTCGATATCGACGGGCCTCTGGCTGATGCTCGCTACAAGGCGCTGGCCGGCGAGGAGTACGAGCCCTACGGCGAAGAGCAGACCATGGCCTGGACCTCGGGGAAGGAGGGTCGCAGGCAGATCCTCTATCGGCTGCCGTCTCACATCACCGATGAGCTCTCGAGCCTCAAGACGCTGATCCTCAAGCTGGATGGCGAGTGGTACTCGGGCTCGGGGGACAAGGACCGCGTTGTCGGGGATGAGGCACTGCCCGAAGGCGAGGAGTACCAGGAGGTGGTCCTTCGGTTCAATAACTGCCAGAGCGTGCTGCCGGGCTCGGCGCACCCTGAAGGGCGGCGCTACAAGTTCCTCTCGTACAACGGGGGCATGCCGGCGAAGGCACCGGGATGGGTGTTCGATGCTGTGCGGCCCTACCGCAAGCCGGTGGCCTTCCTCTCAGAGGAGATGGCTGAATCGGTCAAGGATCTCGGCGACACGATCATCCCGCCGCGGCAGATCCGGGGCTGGTTCTTCAAGGATGAGATACAGGCGAAGCTCATGCCTCGGCTCACCGACCTCGTGTTCAACCACCCGGTGTTCGACGAGTACGGGTGGAAGGAGACCGGTGGCAGCAAGCCCCAGATGAAGTGTGGGTGCCCTTGGCACGGGGGGTCGTCTGGAACCACCTTCTCCTTTGCCATGGAGTCCGGCTGTTGGGACTGCAAGGCGTGCGACGTGCATGGGGACCTGCTGGATTTCGTTCACAAGATCCGCACCAACAACAAGCACGCGGGCAAGCCGTGCGGGGTCGACCTCGAGAACTACGTCGCGGAGATCACCACCGCCCTCGGATACAACTACCCTGAGGACGCCAGGGCACAGGTCGTCAAGGAGGTGCCTCGTCTCCTGCTTGATGAGGTCCAGTTCCACGAGGCGCTGATCAAGATCAACGACGAGGAGACCAACCCGGCGATTCGCATTGGCCGGATGGCGGGTCTCGCGGCTGAGACGGGGCGCCGCCTCACCGGGGTCCAGTGCCTCGCGGCGAGGGAGGAGTACCGCTACTACAAGCGCTCGAAGGAGAAGAACGACAAGGCCGAGTGGTGGGAGAACGTCGAGAAGATGGACTTCCTGGTGCCGAACCTCTTGATGAGGCCGACGCAGGTGATGCTCCATGCCGCTGGCGGCCTCGGGAAGACCTCGGCGTGCATGGGCCTCGCCAAGGCCGTGGGGCGCGGCGAGAGCATGCGGATCCGAGGGATCGATCTACCGGTGAAGCAGGGCACCGTCCTCTGGATTCAGAACGATCAGAACCCAGCGAAGCTGCTGCGTGACTGCGAGGACAACGGCATCAACCCGGCCGTGGACCGGTGGTTCATCGTCAAGCGGGGGTGGCAGCTCAACCACGAGCAGGAGATGGTCTCCTGGATCAAGGCGTACAAGCCCGCCCTCGTGGTCGTGGACTCGATTGGGTCCTGCTCCACTCAGATGCAGATCGAGGAGAAGGACAAGGCGTTCGCACACCCCCTGTACTTCTACGCCGACAAGAACGGGGATCCCACGGATGGGGGCTTCCCGGCGACGACGTTCATCTGGATCCACCACGACAACGCTCACGGCGACGCCAGGGGCACCCGCTACCTGATCAATGCCATCGACGAGCAGTGGCACCTCAGGCCGACCACCGAGGACGAGCGGGAGGCGATCCGCGAGAAGGGGAGCAACCCGTCGAACTGCCGGATGATCGCGATCAAGAAGTCGCGCCTTGGGCGGCAGGGCGACCTGCTGGTGGTGGAGCGCGATGAGAGCTTTGCGTACTCGGTCTCGGACTACACCCCGACTGAGCGGCGTGAGGACGACGGGAAGGGTGCTCCGGAGCCTCACACGATGGCGCTGCGCATCGTCAAGGACCGCGTCAAGGAGGCGTGCGAGGAGGGCTCGACCCTCAAGGACCGGATGACCGCCAAGGAGGTCTGGGAGCGCCTTGTGGAGGAGATGAACGGGCAGCTCCGTCTACCGCCCTCGAGCAAGACGGTGAAGCGCTGGCTTGATCGGTGGGTGGAAGACGGGGTGCTCTCTCAGGGCAAGCCCCTGCCTGTTGAAGGACAGCGCAAACCGGCCCCTTCCTATACGCTTCCTCCCTCCTGTACGCGCGCGTTGCGTATGGAGAAGAGGCTCGTGTCCGTCCTTCCCCGAGAACGGTTGCAGGAGAACGGATCTTTGAAAGAACACGCTGAGGGCCGGGAGGAAGTTGTCTCTTCATCCGAGGACGTGACCAACTCGTCCTTGGTTGGCGAGCAAACTGCTCAGAGAATGAACGGACACGCGCCGGATGAGGTCAAGATGTCTGTTCAGGAGATCCCTGTCCCAGAGGGCGATCTCGGGGTTGAGCGCCCAAAAGGCACTTCTAAGCACACTAAAGAGGAACCCGAGGTCGAACCCCCCGCTCGAAGGGAGCTGCGGTACTACCAGGGACCGGAGGACGACTTTTCGGCACTGTTCGAGGAATGACGCAGGTCGCGTGTCATGTCCTCGAGGCCCTGAAGCATCAGGTGGCAGATCAGGGCTTTGGCGCTGAAGTGACCTCGGATCAGGGAGCTCGCCAGTTTTTTGAGCTCCCCGAGGTCGGTGCATTCCTCAACTTGGCGTAACGCTGCTTCCTCCGCAAATTTCAGCGAGAGGTTGTCCATCCGCTCAATCGCAGTTATTTCACGATGCCGACGCTGACTACTGAGAGTGTGAAGAAAGTCCTCGATGCTGTGGACTTCTCCGTTGTCCAAGGCCCGCAAGATGCCGGGCTCGTGGCGATTTGGATTCGGCAGAACGCAGTTGCCGCAACGGCTCTTGGCGTTGACACAGAAACAACGGGCCTTGATCCACATGCCAATCGAGTGCGGTTGATTCAGATCGCATCTAAAGAATCCGTTCTGATTGTTGATCTCGATGGGTTCCGTCGTGGCGAGAGTCGCTACGTGGATTGGTATGCAGCAGGACTTCGTGAATTGGCGGAGCTGCTTGAGGGACCGAAGCTCAAGGTGCTGCAAAATGCTGCATTTGACCTGAACTTCCTGATGGGAGAAGGCATCGTCCTCGGTGGGCCGATCTTTGACACGATGGTTGCAGCGAAAATAATCAATAATGGTAGTGGTGTTAAAAACGACTTAGGTGCGATCGTTAGGCGCAATCTCAATTACGAGCTTCCCAAAGAGCTGCAGAAAGCGAACTGGGCGGGTGAGATTACTGCTGAGATGTTCGAGTACGGCGCTCGTGACGCGCTCTGTTTGCCGTGGTTGGCAGATCTGCTGGCAACGGCCCTAAAGAAGAGCCGTGTTCCGAGTGGAAAGCTGTTGTGGGAGGTGTTCGCACTCGAGATGAAGGTGCTCCGGCCCATTGCCCTGATGCAGTGGCATGGGTTCGGGTTCGACAAGGAGGCTGCGATCAAGCTCCGGGACACCCTGCATGAGAACTCCGAAGCGCTCAAGATCGTTTTGCTGGAGCACCTCGACGCGGAGATCAGGCGACTCAATCCGAACGAGCCGCAGATTTGGCTGCCGCGTTACGAAGGCACGAACGAGTTCAACACCCAGGAGAAGGACACAGGCTCGGTGCGGCTTGGGACCAAGAAAAAGAAAGGCTTCAACCCGAGGTCGACTGATCAGATGGTCGTTCGCATGACGCAGGCTGGCATCAAGCTCAGGCCCAATGAGAAGGGAAAGCTGAGCCTTGATCAGAACCTGTTAGCATTTCTAAGGAAGACTAATCCGTTGATTGATGAGTATCTGATCTGGAAGGAGTCAGTGACTCAGGTCACGCAGATCGAGAAGCTCATCGAGTCCGTGGGTGCGGACGGCAGGATTCACTGCAATTACAGACAAATGGGTACGGATACAGGGCGTTTGAGCGCTGCCTCTCCCAATTTGCAGCAGGTGAATCGCTCGGCAGACTTCCGCAGTAAGTTTGTTGCCGACCTCGGGAAAGTCCTTGTGGTGGCTGACTTCTCGCAGATCGAGCTGCGTGTAGCGGCCGAGCTAAGCGGTGAGAAGATTATGATTCAAGCGTATGCAGATGGGAGGGACTTGCACACAGAGACGGCGGCCAGGCTGAAGGGAGTGGATCAAGACAAAGTGACTAAAAATGATAGAACTTCTGCAAAAATCGCTAACTTCGGATTGCTCTATGGAGCGGGTCCGGCCACCCTCAGGAAGCAAGCAGTCGCTCAGTACGGTGTGGATATGACACCAACGGAAGCGAAGGAAATTGTTGACGGTTTCCGCGAGGCATACCCACGTCTTTATGACTGGCAGCAGGAAGAAGGTACGTCCGAAATCGAGTGCGTTTACACCGCTATTGGACGTAGGCGCCAGCTTCACGGGTTCAACGATAAGTACACAACGCGGATCAATACACAGGTGCAAGGAACAGCAGGAGACATTGCCAAGATTGCTATCGGTAAAATCTGGGAGAAACTACGTGGTGTCCCTGCTGATACGGCAAAGCTCATCTCAATGGTGCACGATGAAATCGTCTTAGAAGTACAGGAAGAAGAGGCTGAGCATTGGGCTACTGCCTTGAAGGAAGCGATGGAGTCTGCAGGAGCTGAGGTTTGTCAGCAAGTGCCGATCGTCGCTGAGGTGTCATGGGGAAAAACTTGGGCTGATGCCAAATAGCCGCTTTCCTTTTGCTGACACCCTCCCTAACCTGGTTAGTCCATTTCTCTATCCCAATGCTGACTGGAGCGGACCTGATCGCCTTCGTCAAAGAAAACGACGGTATGAACCAGATGGAGCTTGCTCGTGGTGCGGGTTATCTCCGCGTTACTAAGACAGGCCGTGAGCAGGTACTTGTCAAGCAGTTCTACAACTCGCTGCTTGCTGCTAAAGGCATGCCTATTCCCCTGGGGCGTACTCCGGGCAAGAGTGCGCAGTTTGCGACCTCGGTGCACAAGTCTGGTGTGATCCTGCTGGGCAAGACCTACTCGGAGAAGTTCGGCCTTAACCCGGGAGACGAGCTCGAGATTCTTCTCGAGGAGGACTGCATCAAGCTGGTGCCCCTGCCTGTGCAGCCTGCAGCAGCACCTGTGATCAAGAAGGTCGTCCTGACTGCGGCTTGATTTGAGCGCGTCAGAGGCCCGGGCTCGGTATTTGCGGAAGCTCGTCCACATTGCAGAGAAGCTGCCGAACGGGTTGCTTCAACGCCTGGTGGATGACGCTCAGTTCTTTGAGGACTGGAACCTCCGCAAGCGCCGGGCTCGGGCTTCCGCGCGTTTGGCGCAATACAAAGGGTGGGAGGTCAAGGCCGAGGAGCGCTACTGGAAGGGCGTTCGGCGCTGACCTGGAAGGGACGCTCCGCAGACGCCCCCTAGATTGGTTGGGCCTGCGGCGCAACCACACCCAGGCCCCGGATCACCCAAGTCGCAAAGCGATCATGAACATTCAAGCGCTTCAGAGCCGTTCGTGGAATGGCACCCCCATCACGCGGCGCTCGACGGATGGGTACGTGAACGCCACTTCCATGTGCAAGGCCAATGGCAAGCGGTGGTCGGACTTCCGCGAGTCTGTGGCGGCCGCTTCCTACATGGAGGCTCTGTCCCGAAAAACGGGAATCCCGGTTTACGACCTTGTAGTCTCAAAGCAAGGCGAGGGTACGTGGATCCACCCGGACCTTGCAACGGAGCTGGCCCGCTGGATTAGCGCCGACTTTTCGGTGTTTGTCAATCAGTGGTTTCGCGAAGAGTTGGAGACCCGAGTTCGGGATCCTCAACCCACGCTCGTAGCTCTTCCTGTGGAAGTCATGCTCACCACGCTGGAGCGGGCTGCGATCCTCATGGAGCAGTTCGGCGGGCTTGACGATCGGGATCAGCTGCTGTTCCGGGATCTGACACGCAACACCGTCCTGCGCGCTGCAGGCTCGACTATCGCGTTGCCCCCAGCTCCCGAGGATGAGGAGTTGACGCTCTCGGATGCCTGGCTGGAAGTGACGGGTTCGCCTCTGCCCCGCCGAGATGGTCCGGGGGTCGGTCGTCTGGTTGCAGCGCTCTACCGGGAGGAGTTCGACAAGGAGCCGCCGACTCGGACGCAGTATGTCGATGGTGCCCCTCGTCAGGTCAAGAGCTACAAGCGGGGTTGGCTGGTAGAAGCGGTCAAAGCCGTGTGGAGCCGCGTCAGCGCCTGACCAGTCCGCTCTCGGGTGGAGCTCCAACCAAGACGTGAATACGCTAGTCTTCGCGTAGATGCGCGTGAGTTGTGGCTGCCGACATCGGGGTTGTCATTCTTCAGGAGCTCCGCTCCATCAGCCAGCGTCTCGAGCAGTTGGAGCAAGCTCTGCCAGCTGTCGATCGCACCTGGCTGACGCCCACGGAAATGAGCAAGCTCTGCGGGGTCACCCCTCGGACACTGCAGAGCTATGTCTCAAGCGGTCGCTTGGGGCAAGCCAGCTTCAAGCGCGAAGCTCGGGGTAAGACATTCAACTACCGGTACCACCGCGAGTTGGCCTTGCGTGATCTCGGGCTCCGCTGAGCTCAGTCGGCCTCGGTTGCCATGGCTGTTCGAAGGTCGGCGGCTTGGATATGGCGGTGGTAGGTCTGCTCGTGGACCGTGGCGCTGTGGCCCATCGCTCGGGCGCAGAGCGTCAGGCGTTTTCCGCCCTCGATGCTGCGGATTGCCCAGCGGTGGCGCAGGTCGTACAGGTCGAACTCGGGGATGTGAGTTTCGATGATCGGGTGGATCTCCTGCGAACGACGACTGTGGCGCCAGGAGTCGACGAACTTCTTCCCGAGGGCGGAGTTGTACTCGTCAGGTTGAGTCCAGCGAGTCCCGCCAGGGATTGAGATGTTTTGAAGGTCAAAGCGTGCGATCCATGCGCGCGGTAGCGCGAAGCAGGTGCGCTTGGCGGGGGCACGGTTGCGGCGTTTGATCGTGAGGCACTCGGCTGTGCCGTCCTCGTGGAGCACGAGCGAGGGGACTTCGGCAGGGCGGCATCCGAAGGTCGCCAGAGCGGCGTAGCACCAGCCCCACTTCGTCGGGCGGAGAGCGTCGAGGAGGGCGAGGATCGCTTCGTCCTCGGGGATGGTGCGGTCGGCGGGTTCGTAGTCGCCCTTGAGGGCGGAGAGCTCTTCGAGGTTGCCGGGGATTCCCTGGTGTTTCGCGAGGCGCTTGAAGACTTTGCAGCACTCCAGTCGCGTGCGGGTGCCGGGCGGTGTCGCAGCGGCGGTTCTTAAAAGTTGCTGAAGTGTGCAGGGGGCTTTGGCAGGAAGGCGTCTGAGCTCCAGGGAAATGCGAGACCAAGTGCGCTCCGAGGCCGGGGTGCGTGGGCGCACTTGCCAGTAATGGGTCTCGAAGGCGTGGATCGCCGCGGCGCAGCTCAAGGGTGCGTCAGGGCGCTCCGCTGGGGTGTGGACCGGTGTGGACCACGGAAGATTCGGGGGATAGGAGCCCTTCGTGATGGCTTCCTGTAACTGAAGGCAACGAAGCTCGGCCGTGACCAAGCTCGTCGGGACGGCGGGGAGATCCAGTGAGATCCGTTTGCGCTTGCGGGTTCCGTCGTCCTCGGGGAAGGTTCCTCGCACGACAAGCGCCTGGCGGCGTTGCTCGATCAGCATCCGGAGCCCCCGAGAACGGAGGTTTTCGTTCACAGGAGCCAGGTCAAGCATGAGCGTGGACCATTTGTGGACCACTTTCCCACGCGCGAAGGTGCGAATCAACGCGAAGGCTCTTGAGCGTGGGGCCGCTCTCGGGTGCTTGAAAAGCTTGTCTGGGCCTGCGATTTCAGGCCCTGACTGAAACGGAGAGGGTGGGATTCGAACCCACGGAGGCTTTCACCTCGCCGGTTTTCAAGACCGTCTGATATGTCCCAAGAACCCTTGCGATAACTGATCTCGTTTTTCTGAAGCGAAGAATGTGGACCATTTGTGGACCGCTAGCCTGGTTTATAGGCACCATGCGCATGGCCGGCAGCAAGGCAAAGAGCTACCCCAATACCTGGCAGGGGGTGGTGCAGGCTGCCAAAGATGCAGGAGCGAAGTGGGCGCAGCTTGTTGCGGCGCAGTGGGCGTTGGAGTCGGGCTATGGAAAACACACCAGCGGCAGGAACAACTACTTCGGGCTGAAGGGGGCGGGCACGACCCGGATGACCACCGAGTACGTCAACGGAGCCAGGGTTCACATCGAAGCGGACTTCCTGGACTTTCCCGACCTCGGGGCTTGCGTCCGTTACCTCGTGACCCGGTGGTACAAGGACTGGGACAAGTACGAGGGGGTGGATCGGGCTCCGACGCTCGAGGCGGCAGCTAAGGAGCTGGTCAAGCAGGGCTACGCCACGGATCCGGCCTACGCGGAGAAGTTGCTGCGCATCTGCGACGAGAACGAAGTGAAGGCGGAAAAGCCGGCCACGCCCGTGGTCAAGGCGAATCCCAAGCCGATCCTGTATCGCGTCGAGGCGGTGCAGGCGACATGGCTGAAGAAAGAGCCGGTGCAAGCAGCCGAGCTCGGGGAGAAGGAGAAGGTGTACTGCCCGAAGGGGCGGGATTATGCAGTCGTTGCATACTCCGAGGTTGCTGCTGATGGCCACGCTCGGGTGGAGTTGGCCTCTGGCGGTGGGACTTGGTTCCTGTTCGAGCCGCACTGGCGGAAGGTGATCGGCTCGGGCGAGGCGATGCGGGCAGAGGTCGACTGGAGTGACTTCAACTGCCTGGTGACGCCCAACCTCAGCGTGGGGGAGATCCTGCAGTGGGATAAGCGGCGGGTTCCTGGGCCGGCGGCTTCGGTGCGGACGCGACTGCTGCGGACTGCTGCAGAATTTCAGCGGGTGCGGGAAGCGTGGGGGAGGCCGCTCGGGGTGACGAGCTTCTATCGGCCGACCGACGTGAACGCGGAGGTTGGCGGAGCGCTGAACTCGAAACACGTAACCGGTGAGGCCTTTGACATCTACCCAGTGGGTAGCAGCTTGGAGAGCTTCTACCAGTGGATTCGTCACCGGTGGACTGGCGGGCTTGGGGATGGCCGTCCTCGGGGGTTCATTCATCTCGACACGCGCGGAGGCGGAGGCTTCGTGCCCGGGGCCGGCGCTAGGCCCGCCGCTGAGTGGGTGTACTGATGGACGACCGCACTCGGGAGAATTGGGCCAAGGTCAAGGCCGCTCTCGAGAAGGCAGGGAAGACGGATTGCTCGTTCTACCGGCGTGCGGTTGCTGTGGTGATGACCGGGCGGGATCCGGGGCCGGAGTTCGGCTGATCAGCGTGCGTTGCGGATCGCGGCTTTGATTGGGGAGTACAGCGCGACGACCTGATCGATTTGGCGAGCCGTGGCGGGGTTGCCTGTGGCTTGGGCAATGGAGGCGGCGATCTCGGCTGTCATGACTTCGGGATCGGCGGTGCGGAGCAGCGTTGGCATCTCGTCGTCCAGGCGCTCGTAGATGTAGGGAAGCGCTTGGCGGAGGGAGCGGTCGATGGCGGCCTTGGCGAGGGGTTTGATCACGGCCTCGGTGAGCCCTATGCGGAGGAAAGCAACGAGGCCGTCGAGCAGGGTGCGCGGTGACATGAGCTCAGGAGGTAGGAGGGCCATTGCGTTTGCGTTGGGCCGAGCTCGGAGTGTTGGGCGAGTCGGTGATGAAGGCCCAAAGGGTGGAGGCGGCGCCGCCGGCGACGGTGAAGGCTTGGGTCCAGGACGCGCCGCATTCGCCGGGTTTGCGCAGTTCGCAGGTGGCGACGCCGGCGGAGGCCATTAGGAGCATGTAGCTGTAACAGCCGACGAGCAGCTTGAGGACGAGGCTGACGACGGTGGGGTGATTCACTGAGATGCCTCGAGTTTGGTGACGCGGACCTCGAGGTTGTTCAGACGGCTGCTTGTTTCTTTGCGGTCCGCTTTGATGTCGACGTGGATCTCATCGAGGCGTACAGCGACGTTCTCGACGGCGGCGGTTAGTCGGATGACAGCGTCGCGGCCTTCGGCGGCGCGGCGTGCTTGAGATCCGAAGCCCATGGCACCGACAGTGATCGCGGCTCCAACGACGGCGGCAGCGACCTCGACCACTGGGCTAGGGGGAGACTAGATCCAGCGTATCGAGGTTGTGCGGAGGTGAAAATCAGGTTTAGCGGCCTTGGCCACGCAGTTTCTTACGGCCTCGGCGTGAAGGCCGTGAGTGTTGCCCTTGTCCCTGGGAAGTTGTCTTTGGGGGACCTGCTTGAAAAGCACGGCGGACTGAGGAGATACCGGTTTTGCTCTTGGTCGCCAAGGGGAGCTTGCACGTCCTCCAGATTAAGGAGGTTGGTTATGCAGCGACTGCGGCTTCGTCTGCTACGACAGGTGCCGGAGCGTAGGGATCACTGGGCCAGACGGGGTAGTCAGATCCAGTGATGTAAGCAGCGAGCTCGGGGGTGTCGAGTGTGGCGTTGATAGCGGTGTTTTTCTCTCCGGCAGCTAGACGGATGTCTTCTCGCCAGGTTTTAAGTACTGGATCGGCAGGTTTGCCGTTATCCGCTTCACGGATGATGATCCAGTCGGTGGGCGAGAGCAGGGTGTTGGCGGTCTGGCGAGTTTGCGCCACCCACTGTTCAACGAGTTGGGTGTGATCTTTCCAGATCAGGGTGCCATCTTCGGAGTAGCCCCATGCAAAACGCTGGTCCCAGGTCGGAGGGTCAGGTACTTCTGTGACCCCTGCGGCTTCGCGCTCCTCAGGCGTCGCCAAGCGCAAGAAGTTGGCGGGTCGCTGGATGCCGTTGATGTCAGTGAATGCCACGTCGGGAGACAGTGGCTTGCCGTCTAGAAGGAACATGGCTGGCGGTACGGTGTTACATGGGGCAATGCCCAGAAGTTGTGTTCACTACTACCTAGCGCGAGCGTATTGGAAAGGTGATTCGGCAAAGGCGGCGTAGATGTATGTCTGCCCTGACTGGTTAAAACCATCTGCACCAGAGCTAGACCTGGCCTTTAACCCATTACTTAATATATCTAGGCCGGTATATGTACCTTCTGCGTCACTTGTATTGGCTGCTAGATACTTAGTTGCCACGTTGTACGTGTTTGTTGCGGAATCCCAAATGAACCAACCAGTTGCCGCAGTAGTTGACTTAAAAATCACCCACCTCGGCCTAAACCCAGTATAAACAAACGGACCATCTGAAGTGCCGTTGCCGGTGTAGCTGCCGAACGCGCTGTAGCCGGCTACTGGGGCGAAGCAATACATCACATAGTCTGATGATGTTGATTGCCCTGGATAGATAAGTGTAGAGGTAGGAAGAGAACTTCCAGAATCCGCTTTTGCATCTGTGAGATTCAAATAAAGGTAATCAAGGCTTCCATCTATAACCTTGGTGAATACACCCCAGGCGAGAGCATTGTTACGGTCTTTGACGATGTAAAGCTTTGGGGCAACTCCAAGTCCATGTCCGACGCTGTAACCAGATCCACCTCCCGTATAAGTAACAACCGAGAACCCCGCACTGGCATTAGCCCTCACCTGACTAGTGATGGAGCCTTGTGTGTTGGTGACTGTCGATGAGCCGGCGTCCCAGCACCAAGAAACAATGGGGATTGCGCCATAATCATTTGAGTTAATCGTG
>Ga0129333_10000649_pt1 | contig 29479 bp, 34 predicted proteins | sample CPB6_08_DNA_FD_94474 | JGI IMG/M metagenome (GOLD analysis project Ga0129333, IMG submission 94474) | Freshwater to marine salinity gradient microbial communities from Chesapeake Bay, USA - CPBay_Sum_0.6_0.8_DNA | ecosystem: Environmental > Aquatic > Marine > Coastal | place: USA: Chesapeake... | reverse complement strand
CAATCAGGGAAACACTCCTCTTGATTCCACCGTCGTTGCGATGATGGACATTGTTCCCAAGTTCCAAGCAAAGCACAAGGTTCAGATCGTGAACACGATCTTCCTCACCGATGGTGAATCGGGTCACAGTGTTGTTCATACTCGTTCATACAACAACGAACGAGTCTATGTTGATTCTCCGTTCAACAAGAAGCAGTACGACATCACCGATTACCCGACGAGCACCGATGCTCTTCTTCATATCTTTGCTGATGTGACGGGAAGCAACACCATCGGGTTCTTTCTGTGTGGCAAGCACGGACACTGCCGCTATTTGGATCCCAATGCTGATCGCAAGGAAGAATACAAGCGCATGATGGAGAAGGGTTACACCGAAGCACCAACGATGCAGAAGGTTCGTAGTTACAACTACGACAAGGGAATGTACGAGGCAGATACTCTCGGCATCAATCACGGATATGATCGTCTGTTCGTTATTCCCGCGAATGTGAATGTGTTGGACACCGATGAGGTGGATGATGCACTGGAACTTCTTCCCGACAACGCTACCTTCACTCGCGTTCGCAACACCTTCTTCAAGGCAGTCAGTCAGCGCGCTAACTCGCGCGGATTCATCAACCGATTCGCGGATGTGATTGCTCAACCCGTTAAGCGTTGATTCCCGCATTAAAGGAATCCCAACCCCTTTCAATCAGGAATGGAGTAAAATCCATTCCTGTTTTTTAAATACAATTAAAGATAAAAAGATCCGTGTTTCCACAATCCCGCGATGAGGAGCAGAAATCACGCGCGAAAAGTTGATAGTATTGATGTTGATAGTATTAGAGTGCTGAGCCTAAACCAATTATCTGCGATACATACCGCGATCAAATTCTCGGTCATCCGCTGCTTCTTCTCGCTCGCGTTCTCTTTTTTCATCCTCTTGTTCTTTTCTATCTTGATTTTCTTGTTTTGCTTTTTCGTATTCAGCACCAAGAGAAAGTTGATTAGGATCTTCTTTTTGTTTCTTCTTTGCTTCAGATAATATTTGTTTAAATGATTTCATAACCATATTTATAAAAAAGAAACGGGAAGCTGCGACTTCCCGTTCCATCTCTCCCATCCCTTTCACGGATTATTTCTGTTTCGTCGGTAGTGGATCTTTTTCACTTACATACGAAGGTGGCACACAGTACCAACCTTCAGGTAGTCCCACTTGGTGGTTGCTGAGAACCCACTCCCCCTGTTGGAGTGTGTATACTCTCGTTTTGGTGTTCGGACCCAGACGAATGGGTGAGTCCTCTGGGATGAAGACGGTTCTGCTCCCGCAACCAGTTATCAATCCGAGAACCAGCACGACGAAGACGCTCACGATCCACATCTGCATCAATTGCAGTTGAAGATGCTTGTATTCTTTTCTCGAGCCAGTTGAAGAGCGCGAGAGCAACTTGTGCGACAATCTTTTCAAGCATTATACCTCGTCAATTATGCTGCGGGTGGGGTATTATTGCTGGCATCCTTTGCCATAATAAGACCAACACCAGCAATTACCGCTGCGATTGCAGAAGCAAAATCTGCGCTTGTTGCGGGATCACCGTCAAACATAGCGGTAAGAACTGCTCCGACTGCAACCAAAATTGCTCCGATTCCTGCGATTGTTGTATTTTTATTCTGTCCCATATAGTAAACTCCTTTACAAGTATATATAAAGGTGATGAGTAAGAACAAGAAGTATTCAAAGTTTCTTAAATCTTCAATGGGTTCACCAGAACTTGTAACATCACCAGAATTTTTACATTTTATTGAAAAAGAGTCCAAAAAGCGGAAGGTAGATCCGCTTTTATTTTTTACCCAAAATAAAAAATACATGAAAAAAATAAAACACTAGTGCCGCATGGGCTTCGCTACCTTAAGGGACTAGGGGGGAATCAACATAGTGATTCCCCCAACTTATAAATAAATGTAATGAACGAATTTACTGATAAACATTGGTTTGACCCAGACGGCAACCTTCACCCAATTCGCCGTAAAAACGCGATGCATGGCGATTTTATCTTTGGTAATCATGAACTATTCGGATATAAAAGTCTTAACCATGCACTTAATGATCACAATAATGATAGACTCTATAGACGAGCTGCCAATCGGGGATTTATTCGTGGAGAATATTATTTTGGAAGCAATATGGGAGATTCGGATGAACAATCCCATAACCATATTTTAACATATGAAAGCCCCACGGGAGGATCTTTACGAAAATTTGAAAACGCACTTAGAACTTTACATAGACATTATTCACAATACCCAAGAAGAAAATTTACTATTGAATTAACCCCATTTGATGGTGATGCCGAATATAAGATAGCGGAAAAAATTAGAAAGATCACTGGCAAAGACGATTTGGGATTTATCACTTCATTAGAACATATAGAAAAACTTGTTGGTGGCATAAAAGACAAACCAACTGTTGAACCAGTAAAGAAAACTCCAAAGAAAACTCCAAAGAGAGATTCTATTCCAGTTGTGGATACCTCTAGATTGGGAAAAGAACCCAATATGGGTCAAGGTAATATGACGACTGCCGAATGGAACTTCTGGAGAAGAAAAGGTCTTGGAGATTCGTATATACCGATTATGGGATTCAAGCAATTTATTAGAGAACAATATGAAAAACTTTAAAAATCTTTTATCCGAAACAATTCGCAAAGTTGGAGATGAGTATACAATACTCAGCAAAAAAGGTAAGAGACTCGGTAAATATGGAAGTAAAGAAGCAGCACTCAAACGATTAAAACAGATTGAATGGTTTAAAAGACACAGGAATTACTAATGAAAACATTTAAACAATATATTGAAGAAGGTTTTGTAGATAAAGCACTTGGTGCTGCTCTAACGTTTGGTGCTATAAGTGCTGGCGCTGCTGGTTTGAAATTTATGTCCAACCAAGGCGGACAACCACAACAAACAACACACACTGAACCCGTTCCCGTTGCAACACAAATAGCGCAAAAACAAAAAGAAGAAGAGCAAAAACCAAAAATAGATCCAGCACAAGTTGCTCATGATAATTTTCACACTGGTCTTCGAAAAAAATTTGGATCAGAATATGATGTTATCATGAATGCTGCAAAACGAAATGGAATCAATGAAACCGATCATGATAAATTAGGAATGTTGTTTGCTATTCGTAAAACTGAAAACGGAAGAGCAGGAAAAGAATTTGGAGTTCTTCATGCAAAAGCCGTTGGTCCAAAAGGTCAAACACTGGATAGGCAAGCAGGGTGGGCAGCATCAATTTTAAACAAAAGAATAAACGAATGGCAAGGGATGGATTCAAAATCCCAGTCTGGTTATAGTGGATTTACTCATTATCTTCAAACAAGATATGCTCCACACGGAGTTCAAAATGATCCAAGGGGGTTAAACAAACATTGGTTGAATAATTTCACAACTCACTATAATGAACACATGGATTATCTAAAATGATTAATGAAGTTTTTCAATCCATCCATGAATCTGTAAAGAAAAGAAACACACCCGATGCTTATGTGGTTGATACTCCACAAACTAAAGATGTGATTCACCGTGGTTATATTCAAGCAGCAATTCCTGTTAAATATGATTTTGTTCCGAGAGAAAAAGCAAAATCTAAAAATGATGGAACTCATGTATACAGATTTTCAAATAAAGGTAGCATTGGACTAATTGAAATCGACCATAGATTAAATGCAAATCCTTCATCTGGACACGAAACAACATCATCATTCTCCAGTGAAGTAAAAGATTTTGAACCAGATATTAATTTGATGAGAACCATTCTCCCCGCAGTTCAACATCATGTACAATCACATGACCCAGATGTGTTAAAGTTTTCAAAAGGATTTAAGTTCACAAAAGAATTAATCAGTAGATTAGATCCAGAAAATAAGATTTTTGATGTAACCAAAACAGATTCTGGTACAATTCTTAAGAAAAAAGCACCAATTGACGAAAAATCAAAAAGAATCATATCGCATATCAAAAAGAAAGTTAGCATAAATAAAAATAAGGAGAAATAAATGCCTAGACACAATACAAGAGGATCATCCGTATTTCAAAAAGTTTCTGATTCAGCAGGACAACAAAGACAGGATACAGGAAGAAGATTTGCGGAAGCAAACCAATCAAGAGGCAACTTTGCAGGAAATCCAACTAATATGGTGCAAAGAACCACTAGAGAAAGAGCTCAGGAAGCACGAAGATCATTCAATGAAAGATTCCGTTCAAACGAACAAAACAGCGGAAGAGGTTAATATGCCAAATTATGGTTTTATATGTGAGGGGTGCAATCATTCATTTGACAAGTTATTGTCTATTCAGGACAGAGAACTTCCACTAAATGAATGCTGCCCTCAGTGCGGTGAGAATAAAATAATCAAGGATTTTGGTTCCATGCGCCAGTCGCTGACTGCTGATACAAATTTAAATGCAAACACAGCGACTGGCGGAAGATGGAATGAATTAATGTCACGAATGAAGGGTGGTCTTGCTAAAAGATATCACTCAAATCTAGACGCAGCATCTGCAAACACAGGAAGATCATGGTTAGGTTAACATTTAAACAGTTTATATCTGAAAACCGAGATTTTATCACATCAACTATGGAATTGATGCCTGACAAATACATCACCGATCCATCTGATCCTTCTAAAAAAATATTAAATCCAAAATATTTACAAGCTAAAAACTATCCAGCTTCATTTCCAAGTGATCAGGATCAGTTAAAAGTTGAAATAGATAAACCAGAACAAACAGAATTTGATCCTCGGGAAGCACCAAAAACAGTAGTATCTGGTGGAAGAGCAAAAGAAATGGCAATAAAAAGAGCAGGGCAAGCGTATACAAATGATTACTTCTACGGAGGATCAGACTTCTTTAGACCAGGGCCTGGTATGTATACACCAAGCAGTATGCCATTAGAAACACCAGGAAGAAGATAATGAATCAACAATTCTTACATCATTTGCAGCAATTGTCTAGCAAAAATAAATTATCCATAAATGAAGTTCTTGAAAGAGATTCATTGGAACCAGATCAAAAACCAAAAGCACCAAGTGATATTGGTAGTAGATTATATGATGCAACTGTTGGAAGATATCAAAGGTATTATGATTCCGAAATGCAAAAAAAGAGTGCAGTCGATGTTGCTGCAACCGAAAGAATAGATCGGGAAATAGAAGAACTAGAAACTGCTTTCGGAACACCAGAAAATCCTGGACCAATTTTAAGAGCAGTACAATCTGGTGAAATAACTGGAAAACAAGCAAGTGAAATGGCAAGGAATTGGAAAAACCGATCACTCAAAAATCAAGGAGAAGACCAAGCTCAACGATGGTTTGAAACTGGAGAATTTGCAGCAAACACAGCAACTGATGTAGCTACAAATGCTTTAACTTATACTCCTGCATATCCTGTTGCTGCTGGTATAAAGGCAACAAAGGCTGCAGCTGATTATGGAAAATCAAAAGGAGTATTGGCATCATATAGATCAGATGAGGATAATTACGGAAGTGCTGTTGGTGGAGCAATAGAAGCAGGGACTCTTGGTACAATAAAATATGCTAAACCTATTGCGACAGTAACTGGTGCAGCAACCACCAAAGCAGGAAAAGCAGTAATCGGAGCGATTCCAGGAGGCAAAAGCGCACTAGAAAAAACTGCAAAAATTACCTCCAAAGTTAGTGAAAAAACATCACAAGCAGCAACAGCAGTATCAAACACAGCATCAAGAGCAACCCAAGCAGTTTCAAATACTGCATCTAGAGTCATTCCACAAAGAATAAAAGATATCAATGCATCCACTAGAACAGCATTGTCAAACATCAATAAAAAATTTAACTGGGATCCAGCTGGTGCTGCTGGTGGTGGAGTTGTAGCATCTTACTCCACACCAGAAGATGCACCTCTAACAACAAGATTAGCAAATATTGCAACAGGAATAGCTGTTGGTGGAAAGGTTGCACCTGGACTTATAAAACCATTTGAACCTGCATTTGCAAATTCAGCATTAGGTAGAGGAGTTTCTAGAATAGACAGTGCATTGGACACTGCCAAAGGTTTAGCACTTAACCTAGACAAGATGCCAGGAGCAACAGTAAGAGGTGTTGTGGATGATATATTAATGAAACCAAAAACAGCAAAACCAACACCACAACAAGCAGATATTAGATCCGCACACGCAGCAGAACAAGGTGAAGCAAGAGTTGCTGGAGCACATGCAATGGAGCAAGGTGAAGCAAGAGTTGCTGGAGCACATGCAGCAGAACAAGAAGAAGCAAGAATAGCAGCAGAAGAAGCAAGAAATAAAGCAATTTCTCAAAGAGCACAAGAACTAATAAATAAAAGACTAAGAGAAAAAAATCCACCAACAAATCCGCCAGAGGGTCCACAAGGAGAGCAATGATGAACAACTTTAAAAAAGAAAAAATAGTAATAAATCAAATTCTAAATGAACAATTTGCTGGAACTTTAGCAAGAGAAGTCGTAAAAGGACTAGCAAAAGAAGCACCAGCAGCTGCAAAAGAAGCAGTTAAAGTTGTTGCACCAGAAGCAATTAAAACAGTCGGTAGAGAGGTAGTTGCTGGAACTGCTGCGGATGCTGTGCGTTCAGCAAATTCAACAACACAAACTCCACCACAAATAACTGAAATTCCACCAGAATTAGTTCCAATTTTAAGACCTAGATCTAAACCAGAAGACAAACCAGAATATAAACCAGAAGACAAACCAGAACCAAATTCCACAAACACACCAAAGGTAGAAGATGAAAAATCAGTATCATCGGTGTCAGCAATTGAAAGATTTGGAATTCCAATTTTAGGAGAACTACTAAGATTAAAACTTGGATTTAATCCATTGGGTGCATTGTCACCACAATCTCAATCAGGGACAGCAACAAAAACAGCAACGGCGACGGCAACAGGAAAACAACAAGAAAAAGATTTAACTGGTCCAAGAGCACTAGATTTATCTAAATTAGCAGGACCAAACCAATATGGTTACAGTTCAACTAATTTTGCTTCTGAAGTAAGTCCAATTTTCCAAAGAGAAACTGGTTCGCAAGTACAGACACCAAGAGGGGAAAGAAGAAGAGCATTCAAAGTACCTGTAGAGGAATCTCAAAAACCAGGAGGACCAGGGGAAACAAAACCACAAATTAGAGAATTTGACACAATTAATCCCCAACCACAAATGCCTAGAGGAAAAGATACCCTAATAGGCGATCCAACTCCAACAGAAATTGCAGCAAAAATGAGAGATGTTTTAATAAGACAAAGATCACTAAGAACTAAAGAAAAATATAGTTCAAGAGCAAATGAAAATCCACCAATAAAAAATATTGATCATTCGGCAATTCATCACCCACAAATTGATGGTCCAATCAATCCAGGTACAGCTTGACTTTTAATTTAAATCTGGTATAATATGGTTGTGATTGGCAATTTTACACATAATTTTCTTACCGAACTCAAAGATCCACAAATTGAATTTGAGGTAATAGAACGAGAAGGAGTCCGTCTATACAAGACACCAGACGGACTCTTTCCTTCTGTAACCACTGTAGTGGGTCACGAAAAACGCAAAAAGTACAAGACATGGAGAGATAATAATGCCAAAGAATCGCAGCGTGTCTGTGATCGTGGCACTATGCTGCACTCTACCATAGAATCATATCTCATGAACGAGCATGTGGAACTCAAGAACGAGTCTCCCGTGTTTGATTTGTTTGGTCTGATTAAGAAGGAAGTTGATCATATTACAGATGTCTATGCCATAGAGACATTCCTATGGGGTAAATGCGTAGGTCTTGCTGGTAGGGTTGACTGTATCGCAAAATACAAGGGAGAACCGTCAGTAATCGATTTCAAGGCAAGTACCTTTCCAAAGAAGAAAGCAGATATTGATAATTATTTCTGTCAAGCGACTGCTTACTCTTTGATGCTACAGGAAAGAACTGGACTTCAGATTCCTAATATCGTAATTCTCATTGCAAACGAACAGGGATTCTGTCAGGTTTTCAAGGAAAAGGTCATCAATTTCGTAGAACCATTGAGCAACATGATCACTACATATAAGAAAGAGGTGAACTTTGATAAGATTATTGAAGGATGAAGTCAATCGACGCGGATCAAACACATGGACAATGTGCAATGATAATTCTCGTTCAAATGTACACAGAAAAATATTTGTAGAAAAGAACGGTGGGTTTTTCACTCGCGTTGGTGGTTCTTGGAAGTGGTTGGAGCAGGATAAACAATCTGGAACTATAGTTATCATCAATGATCCAGAAAAAGAAAACATAGAAGTACCCAAAAAATGGATATTTGCAGACGAAGAAGGTAAACATTACCATGTAGATAATTTAACTGAATTCTGCAATAAATATTCACTTTCAAGACAAAAAATGTATGACCTAGAAAAAGGCATAAGAAAATCCCACAAGGGATTCAAATTCATAGCAAAGACTGGAAACCCCGAGTAATCGGGGTTTTTTATTTAGGATTATAAATACTGATATGGTAAAAAAGATTTCTATAACTTTCGGTAAAATGAACCCTCCACACATAGGACACATGGGGTTGGGTGAACATGTTATGCAATACGCAAAAGATAATAACATGGATCATATGATTTATGCTAGTCAGAGACATATGAAAAAACTAAAAACTCCAAGACCACACCCAGATACTCCACTCAGTCCAGAACAAAAATTAAAACACCTCGAAAGATTCTTCAGAACAAAAAATATTAGACTTGAGGAAAGTCCATATTCTGCAATTGAAAAATTACTTGAAAGTGGATATGGTGAAATTCATGTGCATCTTGGATCGGATAGAATTCAAGATGAAACTGGTAAAAAATTACAAGAAAAGTATGGAGATAGAGTCAAAGTTATACAGTTCGGTCAACAAAGAAAAGAAGGCGAAAAAGGTATAAGAGGAGCATCCAGCACACTTATGCGTCAACACGCTGCAAATAATGATTTTGAACAAGTTAGATCAATGATTCCACAACATGTACCTGATGAGCACGCAAGAGAACTATTCGATGAACTTCGTGGTGGATTAAAACAAGCACAAGTCGATCTAAAGGAAGAAGTTTCTGCTGCTACCAGACTCAAACTTTCTCGTATTGCAAAAAGAACTGCAAAGTTAAGAGCAGCAAAGAGAAGAGCAAGAGTTAAAAGAAGAAGAAATGTAAGACAACTAAAAGGTAGAGCAAAACAAGATATTAAAAATCAACTGAGGCATCGTTATTTTAAGGGATCTTGGCAAAAACTTGGATTTGCAAGCAGAGCAAGAATTGATCAAAATGTAAATAAAAGAAGAAAAATAGCAGACTCAATGGTTCGTAGAATCATGCCAGATGTCATTCGTGGAGAAAATGAAAGACTTCGAAGAGTAAGCACAAGAAAAGAATCTCTTGAAAATTTACTATTGCCATTGCTGTTAGAAGCAAGAGTCGGTCAAAAGAAGTTAGGAAAAAAGACCACTGGAGCAAATAGTGCTGCTTCACGTTCCAAAGCAAGACTACGAAAGAAAAAAGAAAGAACAAAAATTGAATCAAGTAAAGCATCTGGAAATGTAAAAGGACGATATGCAATCGTGAAATCTAAATCTGGCAAATTTGCTGGAAGAGAAATGATTGTAGATAAAGAATCCATAAATCCAAACACAATGGATGTAGTTCTTGCTCCAGATAAATTCAGCATTGGTGCTGGTAGAAAATTAACAACACAAAAGGGATTCGTCAATACCGATTCTTCAATTGAATTGTATGGTATGATCAAGGGAGAGCAAAAAGCAACAATCAGAAAAGCAAAAGTAGCTGCTGCTGAACCCAAAAAGTCTAAAAAATCTAAAGGTGCAAAAAAAGCATCAGACAAAAAAGATGAACTGACACCAGAACAAAAGAAAGCAAGAAAAGAAATGATGCCAAAAGAACCAGGAAAATTTGATCCTGAGCCTGGCAACATTCAACCAAAGAAGAGACAGTCAAAACACTGTGTCAATCCAACATCACATGATGCTAAAATTGTAGAACCAGGTATGGCATTGTTTGCAAATACAAAAAATGGAGTATCTGTACAAGAACAAATAAAGTTAGGATTAGTAGATGAAGGAACTGCTTTAGCAATTCTTAAAAATCCACATGCTTCTTTGCATCCAGCACTAGAGAAAATGTCAGACGCACTGATCAAGAAATATGGCTCTGATGTCATGTTCAAGGTAACTGGCAGTAGCATGGATGATGTGCAACTGAACGATAAAGCAAAAAAGGGTGGAATCACAAATAAAACATCAAAGACTGATGTGCAAGTATTAGATAGAAAAACACAAAAAGTAGTAGATAATGCATCAGTTAAATGTGGACCAGGACAAGCATCATCAGGTAACTGGCAAGATTCATATGTTGCTCTAGAGTGGACAATTGACAACGCAGAAGAATTCGGAATAACTTTACCAGAAGATGTCAGAAAAGATGTAAAGAAAATTACTGATTACCTTTCTGGTGATGAGTATGGTGGTTATCATAGAACAGAAAGTGGACCATCTGGATTATACACACAGAAAGGTCCACTTGCAGGTCAAGATCCTGGAGTTACCAAGAAAGAAAAAGCAAACAAAAAATTAACAGATATGTTAGATAAAGTATTTGCTAAATCAAAGGATCTACAAGCACTCTATACACTTGCTCAAATAACAGGATTCCACAAATTCAAACAAGGAAGTGATGCAATTGCCAGCACCATGATTGCAGTCAGTCATGATGGATCACAAGTAAAAATAGCACCAGTAAATTTGGATCTTGCAAAAAAATGTAAGATAGACATTGCTTCTCGTATAAAATCGAACGCGGTAGCAACAACAGATCAAGAAAAAGAATGGGAACAACTTAAAGAGCAAGCAAAGAAAAAAGGAAAGAAACTAACAGATCTAGATGATTTTAGATCATATTCTTTAAGAAATACTATTCGTGTTGTGATTAACGAAATCAATCTAGAACAATTAAAAGAAGATTTCACTCCAGTTACAAAATTAAATGGAGTGAAATTAGTTTCATTATTACTAGAAAAACAAGAAGAATCACCACCGCAACCAACTGAAGACGAAATGAAAGCAAATTTTGATCAATTAAAACAACTTGCTGAACAAAATCCAATGGAATTTTTAAAAATCATAATTCCATTATTTGATTTTGATGATTTATCTCCTTCTGTTGACTGGTTAGATACGATACCAAATGAAGGTTATACATTCAACAGAGTGTTTATTAATGGAAATGAATTTAGAATTCCCGTACAGATTCCAATTGATAATCCTGTTCCTGGAATGGATGTTCCAGCATTGGGAGAAGCATTACTCACAGAGAAAAGAAATTACCGCAAAGAGTATGATAATTACCATTCAAAACCAGAGCAAAGAAAGAATCGATCCAAAAGAGTTCTTGCTCGTAGACTCATGATGAAACTTGGTAAAGTTCGTAAGGGTGATGGTAAAGATGTTGACCACAAAGACGGAAATCCCAAAAACAACGGTAAGCATAATCTAAGAGTTAGAAGCAAATCAGCAAATAGGGCAGACAATGATTAATCTCAAAGAAGACTTAAGAAGATGGTTTAAGGAAAAATGGACTGCTCAAGATGGATCCAAATGCGGTGAATATAAAGGTCGTGGTCGTGTAAAATGTCGTCCATCAAGAAGAGTATCAGATAAAAGTCCACAGACATGGAGTGAAATGTCTCCAGAAGAAAAGAAAAAGGCAGTTCGTAAGAAACAAGAAGCACATCGCAAGGGAAAGCAATGGTCTTCACATAAGTCTGGAAAAACATGGGATGGTCCGAGAAATAAATATAGGCCAGGAAAGAAAAAAATGAACGAATCATATTTAAAAGAAGACGATGTTATTCAACATGGAGAAAATCCACAAGAATATCATGATCGATTATTGAGAATGATAAATGATAATGATTTTACTTCAATGGATCATTATGATCGTTTTCATGCATATAATGCCTTCATGGATTCAATAAGAAAACATTATCCAAATAGAAGTTTACCACCACTAATTGTCAGAGTTATGGACAGAAAAGGATCTGCTCAAAACGCAACAGCACTAAGAGTTACTGGAATTGGTGGTAAACCAACAAGAGCAACATTGAAAGGTGTGCCAGCATCTGCTGGTGGTCATAGATCATACCACGGAAAAGAAGAAGAACAAGATGCTATGAGAGTATCGGGTATAGTAACGAGTAACTATGCTTTCATGAAACCAGAACATATTGATACAATAAGAAGAATAGCATCATTTAGAGGACTAAGAGAAATGTTTGAACCACTACAACAACTAATTATCGAAGCAAAGAAAAGTAAAAAACCATACAAAGGTTTCGATAAAGGTAAGAATCACCCAGAAGGTGGTCTGTCTCGCGCAGAAGCACGCAGACAGGGCATTCATGCGGGTATCGAAACCAAAGATGAAGCAAAACGCAAGGGTGGATTTGGCAAATTATCAGGCAAAACACAAAAGCGTAGAAAATCATTCTGTGCTCGCATGTGTGGAATGAAACGAAGAAGAACCAGTTCAAAGACCGCAAATGATCCAAAGTCAAAGATCAACGCAGCACTCCGCGTATGGGGTTGTCGTTGTGGAACTAACGAATCATTTGAAGGAGACACAAGACCAATGCTAATAGAATCAAAAAATAAACCAACAAACAAAAAACTATGGTCAAAAGCAAAAGCACTTGCTCGTCAAAAATTTGATGTCTATCCATCAGCATACGCAAATGCATGGGCAGCAAAATGGTACAAGAAGCGTGGTGGTGATTGGTCTTCAGTAAATGAATCAATGAATCCATTGCAACTGAAAGTCAAAGAGAAGTTTCTAACTGAAGGATGTGGTTGTGGTGGTGGAAATAAACCAAAACCAAAACCAAGACCAGTTCAAAAACCAAAAGCAATCAATGAAGAAGTTAAAAATGAAGCACATCGTGGAAAAATGACAAGAAGCATGATACGCAGTAGAGATAAAAGAGCAAAGAGATTAAAAGGAATTGCTAAAGTAGTTGTAAAGGGTGATACTCCAGAAAATGCAAGACATAGATTAGCAACATACATTGAATGGAAAATGAAGAGTGGCAAGAAGAACAAAAATTCTGCTGACTAAATAGAAATAAGGAATACAAATGCACAATTATACATCACAATCACAAACAGAATATAAGAGTATATTTTCACCATTTGATGCAGAAACTGTACAAGGCAGAATGCGTCTTAATCCACAGACTTCAGAAGGTCTGCATCGAATCAACGCAATGATCAATCACTGGTTGGGGTGCAAAGGCACAATGAATCCTCATAATGCTGTTGTTGAACTTCGATACAAACTAAATCATCTTAATTTAGATTTTCCAATTGGCACACACACCCCAATAGAAAATACAAATACATTTGAAGTAAGTCATGGAATCGTATTCGGTGCAACACCACAAACCGATCTCTCACAAGGATTCGACACAGGTGCTGATCTTCCAAAATACAATTTGACAATCAATCTTGGAAAAGATGAACACGGATTCAAGTTGAGTGGAAAACTAGAACCAAAAGATGCACAAATCGCAGAAGCAGTTGAGCATAAGATTAAATCAAAAAAGAGACTAGATAAACTTAAGGAAATGCTAAAGGACAAGAAGAAGAAAAACAAGAAGAAATAATATGCTCAAGTTAAGTAGTGATAACTTTATTTTATATGCAATGAAGATGTACAATAGTAGTTCATCTTCTGGATTAACAGAGTTCTATGAAGATATCAATAGAATTAAATATATCAAAAGATTGCTCATAAAATATAAAAAAAATCACGATCTTAAAGAAAGACTTATACTGAATCATATTATAATTTTACAAAATGTATTTGGTGCAGAAGCTTGTACGAGAATATTGTTTTATAAAATACATAAAGATTTGCACTCATATCTGAAATCGTTTCTAGTTTATTTACAATATATTCCCAAATATATTCCAGAAGTGGATGTCAATACAATCAACACCGACCACAGAATTGATAAAATATTAAGAGAATTAAAATGATTCGAATAGCGCATCTTATCCACAACATAAATCTACAGGAAGCGAAAGAAAAGAAAAAGGAAGCAGAAACAACTGGACATATGACCCACATTGCCGATTGGTCAATGTATGGGGATCCAATGCTTGCATATAAGCACGCAGAGGCAATGCATAAGTTCATGAACGGTGAGAGCACACCCAACCATACTGTGTCTGTAAAGGCAGATGGCGGAGTCAGTTTAGTCGTCGGTAAAAAATTAGACGGAAGATATTTCATCACATATAAAAGTGGAAAGAAAATGTTCCACACTCCAGAGGAAATAGATGCTGCTGGTGTTCCTTGGGCAGAGGATGGAAAGAAAATGCTTGCACATGCAATGCAAATGCCAATTCAAGCAGGACACGCATTTCAAGGAGATCTTCTCTGGGCAGATCACGGTGAAAAAGAAAAAGGTTTCATTCAACCAAATACTGTAAAATATAAACCAACAGAACATGGAATTGGCATTGCGGTTCATAGTCAATACCATGTCAATGACAATGATGAATTGACTAGAACAACAAATGTTCCTGATATCAAACAACTCAAACACGACAATGTATTTGTTCCTGATCTTCAGATAAAATCTGGTCAGATAAGATTAAATCAAGAAAGAAACGAGAAAGTCAAGCATCATTTAGATCAAGCAATGAGTGCAATGACTCCAGAAGTTCAAGAATACGCAAAGAATGTATTTGCAAATCCAAAACTACATAAGTTTCTACAGGAATATTCAAACGAAGTTGTTGCAACTACAGGTGAAAGATCTGTAGATTCAATGAGAACATATTTACATCAACCATTACATGGCGCAAGAACTTCCTATGGTTACATGGAAAAATCAACTCAAAGAAATATGAGTGATAAAGCAAGATCTGGTTTAGTATCTGAACTAGAATCCCATATGGGTACTCATGGAGAACACCTATCCGCTCTGTTAAATCATATGCACCATATTTCACAAGCAAAGAAACACATGCTAGATCAATTCCATGAACACGCACATCAAATGGGAATTGTTCCTATGCATGGTCAAAAGCACGAAGGTCTTGTATCGGCATTCGGTATACCACAAGAAGATGGATCAATCAAAGAAGTATCTCTTGCTAAACTCACCGAAGAAGGAATACACGGATTCAGTGCTTCAAATAGAAGAAGAGGAGTTGAAAGAGGATTTACCAAAGAAAGAGAACAACCACATTCTAATGTTCCTTTCGTGGACTATACTGCCGAAGAAGGTCCAAAAATAGTAAAACACACAACTACAGTAGAACCAAAACAAAAGAAAGTCAAAAAATTAAAAGAAGAAATGAGTGTCGGTGCTGGTGGCATTGCAGGATTAGGTGGACCAGAAGATGTAGCAGTTCCAGTATCAGCACAAAAAAGATACACCAAAAAAGGTCCATTGAGAAGAAAGATTGTTGAGTCTTTTTTAAACTCCAATAATCTCATGAAATAATTGCTTGCAGATATAATAAGAATCGACTATATCAGTCACTGGACTCCCAACATTAGTTTTGTTGGGAGTTATCATATTATGCAAATCTAGTTTAGTTTCTTCAAAGAAAGAATCAAACATCATCTGTTTGTCTGCATTTCCTTTTCCTGTTGCTAATTTCTTTACAACAGTTGGTTCAATCACATATACAGGAATCGATGCCTGATATAGTTTGTACTTTAAAACTCCAGTATTCTCTGCTATGTTAAATACTCTGCCAGTAGCATTATAAGCATAACCTTCTAACGCTACTCTAGAACATCCAATACAAATTCTCATAACCCAATCAGATATAGATCCATATCTTTCACAGTCACCGTTATAATCAGCAAACGACTCTCCGTGTATGTTGCCACGGAAAGTCGTTGCGTATTTCTTGGTATCTGTTAAATAGTAAAAAGAACAGTTATCAAAATTAAATTTGTTCTTTGTGTCGAACACACAAATAGAAGGTCCATTTAGAGAATAGTCAATTCCAGCGATGTGCATAGTTAAGAATCAAATGGGTGTTTTTCATCAAATACTTTGTTTTCAAAGTTCAGTTTAAATTGTTCTAAACGCTTGTTTGGTATTTTAAGACCAGACACTAAAGTATATAGTCTCAATGTTGGTTTATCATCTTCGTAGATACCTCTATGGAATGTTGCATTTGGAACAAGGGAAGATAATGTATCAAACCCATAGGATAGACTGTCCATCAGTCCTGCTGTGTTTGCCATTAGATCCTTTCCTCCAACTGCACAACAAGCAGCAAATGTTCCATTTGAGATGTCTATTTCAGCAAGAAGAGTCTTATCAATATTACTCTTGATTGATTTAGAAATCTCTGTTTCATTTGATGTCTTTGATGCTGGTTTGTTTCCATCAATATTTAATTTGGAAACTCCCATTACCATTACACCACCACAACGGAATGTTGTTGCATAATCAGTAGGATCGAATGATGTATACTGGGATGGATGCTTTGAAAGCACATTAAAGATATGAAACAGTCCAGATACTGTGCTGTTAATTGTATTCCAGAATTCCTTGACTGTTAAGTTTGTGTACATTTTTTCAATTCGTGCATTGTCTAGGATAACCAGAGGTGATATTTCCTTACGCTCTGCTTGTGCACCTATTTGTTTTAAGACTCTATAAGCGTTGTAGGAGACTTTGGGTGAGGTTGCCTCTCCACGGGTTGGTAGAGACATAACGACTCCTACGCGCTCTTCTGGTTTGTCGTGACCGATAAATTTCATGTACTTCTTGGCAATGTCGATCAGAACAAGAGAGGAACCACTTCCGCTACCACCGCCAGCACCAATGCAAACCATAATATGATCCACCTTTGTGCCATAGACTTTACGCATGAGATCAAAGATCTCTTGTTTGTATTTGAGTGTAGCATTTGCTCCTCTTTCCATGTCCTTGCCTGCACCCTCTTCTCCGATGTCGAGAAGCATTTTCTGGGTTTCTGGAATGTCTAGAATTGATAAATCTTGCTTTGATGTATTGACAGCAATGCACTTCTTATAACCACGGTCATAGAATGCTTTTGCTATTCTACCACCACCCTGACCAGATCCTATCCATGCAAAAATATGAGATCCACCACTTTCATCAGCAACATCTTCGATTGTAGTATCTGGTTCCTTATAATCTTCTAACTCTAGATCGGGTATTTCTAAATCAGGTATGTCCATTTTTATTCCTTTTCTCTAATAACAGTTTGAAATCTTTTTTCTTGGTTTCTCCGTTATATTCCCAAGCATATCCGTGTTCAATTAAAAGATCATTTAAACATTCACCAGAGTCACCAAACAACTCACCAAGAATTCTACCATATTTATCGTCTTTGAAAGTTTTTATTCTTATTTGTTTTTGTTTTTCAACCCACGATTCAACATACTGTTTAGCATCTAATCCTAGTTTTTTCTCAAGTTCATTTGTAGTTTTGCTCTCTGGAGTATCTACACGATTTATGCGTATTCTTTCTTTACGCATCATGTCAAATCCAACATCTATAATTAGATCTAGAGTATCACCATCTACAACTTTAACAACTTGAGAAACAACATATTCATACATCATGGAGTTCCATTTACAACTGCATTTGTTTTTTGACCAGTTACAAACACTCCAGGAATATCACTTCCCAATACGCCAGTTTCATCATACTGAATAAGACCAGCAATTCTAGGATCATTTTGTTGAATCAATTCAACTGAAGTAGTATCAAATGCGGAGATCACTTTAAAGTTAAGTGTAACTATAAGAGTTTCTTTATCAAGATATGTTTTATCAGTTAGAAGACATAACCAATTATGCCAAGCATTACCATCTTTTGGTACGGTAACTTCATTTACACCACCAGGACCAACCATGTCAATTCTATTGATCATACCTGGTTTTGCTCCAGTTGTATTCGTTCCCATAAATTCTAGTTTGGTATTATCCCAGACAAAAATAGAAGAAACACTTGATACTCTTTGCGGAAGAGTTTCGTTCTTCACAACAACTCTTACAGGAACAGTATCTCCAACTTTGAATTTAGTTGTTGGTGCAATCAATGAATGTGAAACTGTGTAGTCAGCACCAGCACCAAATTTAATACCATTAGTTCCATTTCTAATTTCGCTTAAAATATTGGTTCCTATGGTTGGACTTCCATCAATACGAGTTTTAGTTTCTACTCCATTTACAGTTACGGTTGGAAGAATTTTTATATCAGTTAATTGACTTGTTGGATAATAAAAATCACCCTTTACCTTAAAACGTAAAGTTCCCATGAGTCTATATGAATTTGCCCATAGATAACCATCAAAATTCCATTGATAATATAATGGTTTTAGTGCAGGAATTCTTTTTTCTGGTGCAGGAAGTGCTTCAGCATGAAATAAAACTGTCCCATCTTGAGGAAGAACAGACTCATTAACTCCACCAGATTGATCTGGTGCAACGATACCAGACTTAGCAGAATTCATAACAGTTGTATCGTATCCGAATCCACCAACAAGAGGTGGTAATAGTTCAAATTTTGTGTTATCCCAAGATACGATAAAATCACCACCACGGAACACACTCCAAAGTTGTACTGTTTTTCCATTTACAACCTTAGTTTTTGATATAGGTTGGGCAAGAATACGAACATCTATAATATCATCTTTCTTTGCAATTGTTCCGTTTTTATTTCTTCCATCCCAATCTTTATTTGACCATTGCGATTCGAGTAGAATACGATAATTCATAGATGGATCTATGTAATATGGAGTATAAACTGTCGCTGGTGGTACAGGAACAAGTTGTATTGTTCCATCAGGTTGTACAACCTTAGTTGGTGGGGTTTGTGCAAATGCGCAAATGTTTACAAACAGTGCCAATACTAGTGTGAATAGTTTTTTCATTTCAATCTCCTTTAAGTAGTTCTTTCCATTCTTTAAATGCTTTATCATTCCATTTATTTAAAAGCATTTTATTAATTCTGTTTAAACCAAATCTTCCAAATTTTGTTGCAATCTTCATAGCAGCAACTGCTTCATCCGAAGAATTGGTATTGATTTTACATAAACCATTGACAAATGGTATTTCAGTTGAAACAACAATTGGTACTCCCATATAAACAAAGTCAGCAGCAGTTATGTTAAAAGTTTCACTGAACGAAACTTGCATTCCAAGATCCATTTGACCTACAACCTTTAAAAAAGTAGAATGGGGATACCAGGGGTGTTCTACTAATCGTCCTTTACATCCAGGACTATTAAATAAATTTCTCAAATTTGTCAATACATTTCCAATACCATGCACAGCAGAATTTGATTCATGTTCACTGACATTTATATGTACAGCGACATTCTTATTTATTTCATTAGCATATTCCAATGCCCAGACTGCCTGCTGTAAATGATTCTTGAGTGGTCGCAATGCACCAAAAATTCCTATATGAACTTCATCTCCATGTGTTCTTATAGTTGGAGCAGAGCATTCTATTTGATTGGGATGATATAAATTTGGTGTGTATGAAACATTTCTACGATAAATATTTTTTAGATTATCATAAAATTCACGACTGTTTGCACTTAATTCTATATCAATACCTTCTGCATTTAATTGCATATATTGATTTAACCAATCAAAAGTTATAGATTCGGTTGCAATAAATGGTGTCTTAGAATGTAAACGAATATGCCATTTCACTGTTGGATGTAATCGGGAAAGAACCCTAAATTTATCAGGGACAACCCATAGTGCTTCTATAAATACATCTGTTGGTTTAAATCTGGCAACTTCTCTGTCAATTGAATTATTGTCAACAACTTGAACAACTTCAGATACAATTCCGACTTCGTTTAATTTTCTTGCGATAAAGTCACATGAATTATAAAGACCGTATGCTTTTGTTATTTCGCCGTAAGCATACCGTTGCTTAATAATGAAAAGAATTCTTCTTTTCGAGTTACCGCTAGTTGACATAGAATCCCCTTTATTACTATGTATGAAAAGAAACAACCCCCATTTCTGGGGGTTGTCGGACCTGGAATACTATTCCAGGTGGGGTGTTGATTGGACTTAATTATATATCAGAACTTGAAACCTAGACCAAAAGTGGTAACGGTATCCATGTCCTCTACATCAAGATCTGCACTTACTGCAAATGCAACGCCAGCATTAAATGCAATATTGTGTGCAAAATTATAAGTTACACTTGGTCCTACGGTAATTACATTTTGACCATCTGTATAGAACTGATCAAAATTACCGCAGACTCCAAACTTCTCAGAAACATTATACTTCAGAGTTGATTCTAGAGCAAATACATTGTCTTCTACAAATCCACCAAATACTGGCATGTATGTGTAGTCATTAACAAGTGTATACTTAACCGACTGTGTGAAATCTACTGCTTCCCATGTTGCAGAAAGTTCTGCACCACCAGAGAAGGTGCAATCACTTGATGAATAATCGCCATCAAGAGGAACACCTACTCCACCAAAAATATCAACAGAAAATCCTAAAAATTGAACTGCATTATCATAGGTGAGGTTTACATTAACATCACCAACTCCTGTTGAATTCACTTGACTGTCATCATTAAATACTGGAAGAGTAATGTCTACCTTAACATCATTATCCAGTTTAAAATCTAACTTGGTATCCCACTGTGTGATTGTTCCAGAGTCAAAATTATAAATTGAAAATTGCTCTGTGAGGTTCATCTTGAAACCCTGATCTGCTTTTTGACGCTGACCTGGTTCGCGCTGTGGTCTTGCTGATTCGACTTCCTGTGCTACAGCAAAAGTGTTTGCGCAAAGTGCTACGAATGCTACCAATACTGTCTTTACTAAATTTTTCATCTATACTCCTTAGTTTGTTAAATCGACTACTTCACACTTATCTCCGCTACAAGCGAAGGTCTGTGTGCCTACAGTCTTATCTTCCTTCTCATAATTCTTCAACATTGTCCAATCAACATTCTTTGGCATTTCTACAAGCAAAGCAGTATATGCAATCTTGGTGCATTCCTGATATGGTGCTTGCTGGTACGAGTGATCCGAATGTGGCAAGAATGAAATACCACTGATCTCATCGAAGTGCTTGTAAACCCAAGCACCTACCTCCATCCATTCGTGATCCTTGACTGTCACAGTGATTGATGGCTTATGCTCGCACCAATAACGCTGATATGTCAACCACAACTCAAGATGTTCGATTGCAGTCATATCGTTGCGAGTAATAGATCCCTCTGCTTTCATTGGGAACGAGAACACCATAGTATGATCTGGCTTCATTACGCATGGCTCTGCGGGGAATCCAAGATCAATCATCATCTGACACAACGGATCCTTGCGATCCGCACGAACTGTACGAATATAGTATTCACTGTGACGAGCATGAATACCCGATGCAGCATCAGTAAGTTGGGAAACTGCACCTGATGGTTTGACACAAGTAATTGCAGCTGCAGGATTGATTCCTATCTTTGATGACCATTCTTTATTTGTTTCAACAGCATAATCTTTAAGAATGGACAGTGTATTTGGAAGATCATCAATTGATCTCATCATCTTATTATCAAGTATACCAGTAAGTGATACACCAAGCAATGCTTCTTGTTTGCAATTCTTTGTCCATTCTGATGAAAGGTATGGGAAATGTGTGAGTGATGCTTGCCATGTACCTAGGATTGTAGCAAGTCGAACCTTACGACGAAGAGATGCCAGACCATCTTCTGGTCGAACTACAACTTCAGTGAGATTGCAAAATTCACGATCACGGAGGATAATTTCACTGCACGGATTCGTGCCGAATTCATAAGACGAGTCGCGACGATCTCCAAGTTTAGATACAGTCCTGCGGCAAGCATCCCTGTTAAATATACCGCGTTCCCCACTTTTTGACTTGTATAGTGCCACCCATTCATCCATGAACACTCCTATTTCTGGTTTTTCTTTGTACGCGACGGAGTTGTTTGCAAGTGCGCGCTGTGGATTATCATTCCACCATGCTCCTGACTTGGCATCTCGCATTCTTTCATCTGTAAGATTGGAGAGACTAATAAGAGCAGATCTACGGACTCCTCCAACCACGACAATTTCTGCAATTTTGCATATGATATCATGGCATTCGATAGAGGTAAGTTTTCGCCCTGCCGCTCTCTTAAAAGTATCAACGGTGAACTTAAATAGATCTTCAAGTGGTCTTGGTCCAGACGCTCTACCACCGAATGTTTTGAGGCGGGCCCCAGCAGGACGAATTTTTGAAATGTCCCATCGTGGTATCTGACCTCCAATGAGTAAGGAGACAAGTTCTTTGTAAGCCTTAGCCCAACCAGCTTTGCTATCTTCCACAATGATCGTGGTGTCAGAATCCGTAAACTGTTCAGCAATGGTTGGAAGTTTTTCAACATATTGACGCTCCACGCTAAATCCCACACCCGTTCCACACATGAGTATGTATAGAATCTCGTCAAAAGCACGAATTCTATTTACTGCAACATATGAACAATTATATCCTGCTGTGTTGTCGCGTTTGAGTGCTTCACCAGCAGTCATAAGTGCGCGCATGGATGGCATGATCTCAAGATTGAGAACTGCATCCTCCAACTCCTGACGAAGTTCAGATGGCACAGTATAATTAAAATTATCCTTCAGATGTGATTCAAAGAAGTCAAAATAACGCTTGACTGTTTCTTGCCAAGTTTCTCTTCTCTTTTCCTTCTCCAACCAACGAGCATATCTAGAGGTGTGTATAAATTTCTGATAATCAGAAGGCAATTCTTTCATGTGTTCTCCTTTGTCAGCACCATCCACGATTCAGGAAATAGAGGTTCAATAAGTGCACCGATTGCTTTTGCATATTCTCTAACTTCCCACTGAGCGTGTGGATCAGATCTCTGATTATAAACTCTTGCATACGCAGCAAGAGATCCTGTCCACCACCATTCAGTGTATGTTCCCTGTGGAAGAACAAATCTTGCTTGTTCTGGGGCAACTCCATTATCTATAAGAGAATTGTAGATCTCAAGACACTTATCTACTGCTTCTCTGTATGTTCTTTGAAAAGTATTTTTACTTTCGCCATCTTTCACGAAATCTTCAGAACCCTGTTTTGCGCTACCAGCAGGTTTTGCTCTCCAAAAGGGTTGATAAATATCGGGAACATAAGAAACATAGCGTCGAGAAATTTCATTTTCGACAAATCCAACTTTATGTTTAAAAAGTTGAGTGCGAATAGAAATAGGCGCTTTAATTCGCAGTGTGATCTGCGGATGCGCGAATGGTGTCCAGTGTTTATGTTCTGCCAAATAATTGATTAATTTTGAATCCTTCACAGACAGAATACCATTTCCTTCGTGATCAATCTCTTGCCATTCACTTTCTTTGTTGAATGAAACTCTTGCTGCATTTACCACAGAAAGATCAGATCCCATGCAGTCTACTAATTCAACAAACCCTGCATCTAATACATTAATTTTTTCCATTAGGGAACTCCTTCACAATAATATGATTCTCACCAAGATATTTTTTCATTTGCTCAAGGGCAAATACTTTATATTTTTCATCTTTAATGTAAAAACAAATGCTTGAAAAATTTCTCCAATCCTCTTCATCAAAATTTTCATACTCTAATTCTTTCATGTGATGAGTAAAATTTTGAATATAATTTTTGATGCCAAGAATATCTTCTATGGTTGTATTCTTTTTCTTCATCCAATTTGTTTTTGCAATATCTTCATTTTCATATTTGCGTAAACATCTCTCATATGAATTTTGAATTTTTAACAGCATTGCACTCAGTTCACTCAAGAACTGTTTGTTATTTTCATGCCAATAATCAAAATGCAATCCATCTGTTTTTGTATAGGTACGAGCATAATCAATTGCCCGATAAAACATATCAGGATCACTTTCGCGAACATATTCTGCAAATTTAAAATGAAATTCTGCAACACCGACGAGCAGAGAATAATCTTTTTCTGAAATCTTCATAAACATTTTCTCCATGTATTAAATGCCATCATTGCTGAAGCACCACTGTATGTGTGTTCTTGGATTATACCAAGAACATTTATACCATTCAACACCATATCATTTACATCTTTATCTTTGATATGTGAAGGAAAGATAACAACTTTTTCATTTGCGTCAATCAATTCCTTCATCATGTTTGAAACATTTCTACTTCTTGGTTCATTATCAAGTATGAATATAAGATCTTGATTCTGTAGTTTTTTACGAATTTCTAAAAAATTACCAAGACCAAGAACTGCAATTGCATTGGGAATAAATAAACTGTCAATTGGTCCTTCAACAACAAATATTGGTTTGCTTTTGTCTACAGTATCCATTCCATAAACAAGTCGTAAATCATCACTTTTCTTAAGTGTAATATACTTTGGTTTTATATTTTTAACTGCACGACCTTGAACACCAACCAACTGATTGTTCTCATCAAATATTGGAATCAAAATTCTTTCATCTTGTTCCAAAAGATTATAATCAGAATTCAATTGCTTGGCAAATAAACCAAATGTTTTTGTATATCCAAACCTATCCCATTTATTTTCTGGAATTTTTCTTGACTGAAGAAAATTAATTGCCACATGATCTGGTGGTAACTCTTCAATCATATCATACTTAACTCGTACTGCTGGTGTTTGTATGATCTCCTCAGATCTAAACTCTATCTTTGTATTCTTGTCTGTGAATTTTTCCAAGCAGTATTGCTTGAATAGTGCAGGAGATATAACTTCCAAGAATTTATAGATGTTATAGGAAACACCACAGTTGTGGCACTTAAAGAAATAACTATCGGTGTTACTGAAGAAGTATCCTCTTGCTTTATTTTTATTGACTTCCGAATCACCACACATCGGACATCTACAATTTGCAAGATTGACTTTCTTCCACTTGAATTTTTCAAGGGAAGTGGATACTAGATTAACATATTTTTTATCAATATACAAAGACATTAAAATTTCCAAGTATCAACATCATTTGATTTTACAAATGGTTGTCCAGATTTAGGCATCTGTGTTTGCTTGTTTGATGCAGGAATAACTGCTGCCTCTTCCTTCTTGATGTCAAAGACCTTCATCTTTGCGCGATTGATACCAAGAATAAACTTACGATTTGATGCCGTATCATTGTATCGATTCTTCAATTGCTTGACCATGATTTGATTCATCTCTGCCAGTTCTTCAGTGGAGATCAAGGCAATCATGAAATCAGCAGTTGCAGGAAGACCGAAAGACTCAGATGTATCTTCAAGACCAACATCAGTGCTGGAATAACCAGACCTAGTTGTTTGTGTAGCACTGAACAAAGGGACACCATACTCAACTGCAAGACCACGCAACTCTTCAGCAATTGACTTGACATACATGTATGAATTTACATTGTTGCCGTTCTTCAATCTTGCGGAAGCACAGATGTTTAGATAATCAACAAAGATAACATCAGGTTTAAATTTACGCTTAAGTTGCAATTCATCAAGTAGGAATCTAAAGTGATTTACATTTGCAGTTGCAGTTGGATATTCCTTGATAATCAACTTACCCTTTACACCAGCACTAAGATTATTCATCTTCTTCTCGTAAACTGTTTTTGGGAGTTCACGAAGAGCATCAAGAGTCACATCCAAAAGATTTGCATCGATTCTTTCTGCAATTCTTTCTTCTGCCATCTCGCAAGTGATGTAAAGAACATTTTGATTTTGCTTCAGACAATTTGCTGCGTGATGACAGAGGAACAAAGATTTACCGACACCTGTTCCTGCCATGACGATGTTGAGCGTCTTCGTTGGAGTTCCACCATTTGTGATTTGGTTGAAGAACTCAAGATCAAAAGCAATTCTCTTTTCCTTTGTATGATAAAAATCAAATCGCTTTTCATAATCTTCAATATAATCATGTCCGATGTGGGCATCAAAAGATATTGCTAACGCTTTAGAAAGAATGTCAGGAATTGATCCTTGCGATTGCTGAGACTTGCCATCAATGATCTGAATGGATTCCATAATCGCATTGTAGACTGCTTTTTCTTTACAGAAACTTTCTGTTTCGTTGAGGAGCCAATCAATATCACATGCCTCTTGAGTATTTGATATTTCTTCAATGACATTCGAGACACGCTTCATCTCCTCCTGTGTTATGCTTTTATTTTTGTCAAGTATAATATATAGTGCTTCCTTTGTTGGAAGATTATTATATTTGATTATGAAGTCATGAATTGTTTCATAAACAAATCGCAAAGCACGATCATGAAAATACTCCCTTTTGATAAAGGGAGTTACTTTTCGAGAATATGTGTCGTTCTTAATTAGATTGTGGAGTATCAGTTTTTCGATGTCTGTCATTTTCTAATTCAGCAATACGCTGCCTCAATGATCTTATTTCGTTCGCACCACTCTCTAGAATATCCTGTATTTCTCTCCAAAATGTAAATACTTGGCACATTCTAGCATCATCCATTCTAGTTTCTATCGGATGATTTTCACAACGAGAAATAACAAAAGGATGATTTAATTCATTTACGGTGTCATAAATTTTAGGATCACTCATCATCTTCTGCCTTTGTGTCTGCACCGTAACTGAACTCATTATACACTGCCTTGTCGATCAGATCAAGGATATCCTTTGTGAAATACTTTTCAGGATTATCATAGATGGTCTTTTCAAATACCTTTGTGCCATCAGGCAATTCAATTCGTGTTGAATTTTTCTTAAAGATGCCAGCATTCACAGCGATATCGACAAGACCATAATATGGATCAAGACCAGTATCATAATTTAGACGAACATCGATTTGTTTATTTTCCTTGGTAAAACGACCCTTGTAAAGTTTAACATGAATAATGTTACCAACTACTTCACCATCGGAATTCTTATCCTTCTTCTTTGAAAGATAAACAATAGTTGATGCTGCGTACTTAAGACCAGTACCACCACCCATTTCAGACATTGGAACATAAGCACCAACGACTTGATAAGTATGATTCGTCATAATCATTGGAATCTTTGCGATGCCAAGTTTTACTGTGAGAACACGGAAAGTTGATTTCACGATTTGTGCGCGAGTCATGTCGCGTGTCTCTTTACCTTCAGCAGTATCATTCATCTCCTTGGATGTTGACAACATACCAAGAGAATCAAGAACAATCATTGTTGGTTTACGATTTTCCTTTGGCAGTTCAAGATACTTATCAACAATCGTGATCGCTTGATGACGAAACTCTTCTACTGTCGATACAGGAAATACTGCAATACGCTTTGGATCAATGCCACGATTCTTGAACATCTCAGAAGTAACTGCTTGCTCTGAATCGAAGTACAAAACAACTGCTTCTGGATTATCCCTTAGAAACTTGGATACAATAGATAGAGTAAAGTAAGTTTTACCTGTAGAAGATTCCCCAGCAAGTGCAAGAATTTTGTTACCAGGCATTCCAGAGTAAATGCTTCCACTGAGCAACCCATTAAGAAGATAGGTTCCCGTATCAACAAATCCACTGACATCTGATCCTTCGAGTCCGTCACTAACCAATGACGCATATTTGTTTCCTGATGTTTTCACCATTGATGATAAAAAGTCACTCATAATATTCCTTTCAACCAAATAGGTTTTCTAGTGTGTTTTTCTTTTCAGTTGACCATCCAATAGTATCTAGGATCGTAGTCAACGGATCAATAAAAGATTTCTCAAATTGCATTTTAGAATCAATATATTTCTCAAGTTCAAATTCTTTTGGTAAAATATTTGGAAAAGATACAACTTGATCTTCACCTTTTATACCACCAAAAGGATTTGGTTTCTTGAGATGAAGATATTTGATCTTATCACCCTCAATAATTTTCTTGTATTTCTTTTCCAACTTCATTTGCTTGAGATGATGATTATAGATCAAAGCACCTTTGACAGCAATTGGTGTTGACTTGCGATAAATTGTATCTTTATCCGCATACTTTGTCATGCCATTGACACTACGAGGAAATGCCATCTGCTCTGGTGGCAGAGAATAAAATTCATCTCTACACTTCTCAATGAAGTTTACCATCTCCTGCTCTGTACCGTTCAAAGTAATATTGATTGCGGTCTTGAGATGCTTTCTTACAAACTCTGGAGTAGAACTACGAGTTGTCTCAATACCCTTGATCTTCAGTTTAGGTTCAGTGTATCGTACACCTTCTGAATCCCATACATTGAGCATATACCGTTTCTTTGCAGTCCATATGCCTTTGTCTGCAATTACCTCTCGACCCATCTGCATCTTATTCTCATAAGCATTTGTGATATCAGCAAGTTCCTTGAACTTTTTATCAATGAATGGAAGAAACAATTCATTTGCTGCTTTATCAAGAAAGTCTACAATAGTTTTAGTATTTGTTGTGACAGAACTGCCATCAAACAAACCAATGTTTGGAAATACTTTCTCAACAAGATTATTCAAACAAAGATAGACAGAATCTGTATCTGATGCAATGACATAATCAATATTCTCTGTCTTGACTGTCTTGTTTATGTACTTGTTAAGTTCCTGACCAATCCACTGAATAGACAACTGACCCGACAGAGTGATTGCCTCTGCGAGTTCAGTTGAATAATATCGGAAGTATTGATTGCCTATCGCACCATAAGCAGAGTTCAATTGAATTTTACGAACCAACTGAAAGTTGTGGTATTTTGATATGTCATTTTCTGTTTGTCGTTTAAGTTCAATCAATTCTGCATCAGTTAGTTTTGATATATTCATAATTTATCTTTCCACTTGCCATCAAGGATGATACCACAACTAGGTATATCTTCAAGAGTAACCTTCTCAACAGAATAACATTGTGTCATTTTGTTTTGTTTTCGCAGTTCGTTTAATGACTCTGCTTCTGCCACTGCATTTGTTTTCTTCTTAAAAAGAAGAAGACCCTTGCGGGGTTCTCCCGAAGAGTCTACTAGGTTATCTGACACAAATTGGTTTGTTTCAGTAATGATTCCGTACATTATTTTTTCTCATTCATCTCTGTCAGCAGTTTGAGTATCTTCTCAATCATTTCTGCTATTAACCAAGCACTACAGAAAATATAGAACATGAAAAATATTAAAATCCATTCCATTAATTCGCTCACCTTCGCCGCCTTCCAATGATACCAGCAACCGCAAGCAGGGCAAGTGCGGATGGTGCGGGAACCACTGTGTATTCGATGTTGTCGATGGCTAGGTGAGAAGACAGAGAGTTAGGGATGGTGCTATAGATCTTGATCTCCGTGATATTGTTGAGGGGACCAGGATATACCGAGGAGATGTTCAGTTTTACCCGCTGTGCTGTAGTCAGTTGTGCGGTGTAGGTAAACACTCTCTCCCCGTAGCGGTATCCCTCTAT
>Ga0129333_10000648_pt1 | contig 29536 bp, 39 predicted proteins | sample CPB6_08_DNA_FD_94474 | JGI IMG/M metagenome (GOLD analysis project Ga0129333, IMG submission 94474) | Freshwater to marine salinity gradient microbial communities from Chesapeake Bay, USA - CPBay_Sum_0.6_0.8_DNA | ecosystem: Environmental > Aquatic > Marine > Coastal | place: USA: Chesapeake... | reverse complement strand
CGCCGAGCTTGAAGGAGCAGGCACTTGCTGAGCTGGAGCTGTTGAGAGGAGATGCCAATGCTCATGGCCTTGGCTTTGACGCGCCCGCCATCCGCCGCGCTCTTGAATCCCTACCCGATTAGTCAACATCACTTCGAATCACTATGGAATTTTTAAACATCGAGCCTGCAACACTGGAAATCATTTGTCCCAAGCACGGACAACACAATAAGTACATCCACAGCAGCATTTCAGGACACGATGGGTATTGGTGCATGTTGTGTTGGCTGGAAAGCCTTGGACCTTCTCTCCCTATTGTCAAACCCTACGATGAGTAAACTTTCACCTGCTGCACAAGCAGTCCTTAATGCTTACCGTGATGCTGACATTGATGATGCAGTAACCGCTGCTGCTGTTCTTCGCGCTGCTGCGGATCAAATGTCTTCTCATCACTCAAAATCTTTTCTTTACAGCATCGCTGATGTACTAAAACTACAGACTATCGCCAACGAGCTTGAAGCCCAGTAGTCAGACCCACTCATGACCGACATCACCTTCTACAAACTCGACGCAGCATTTGCGTCTTTGAAAAAGTTCGACCACTTAGCTAAAGATCACGACTTCATCGAAGTATCGCTGTGGAATAACGGCGAAGGCTTTGACGTGCACCTAAGTGCCCATGGTGATCAATCCTTCAAATTAACCTGGGGAGAATACAAAGCACTCAAGAAACTTGTTAAAGAGCTCGATAAGTAAAGAAACAACCACTCCCTACTGCGCGCACAGCATGTCTCCCTACGATCGATTCGTTAAACAAGCCGCACATTCGATTTACATAGCCTTCGAAGATGCGACTACACCCGAAGCAGCGCTAGCCGATGCTCTGCGCGCCGCCCTTAGAACACTACCTAAACCTGAATCTAAAACAAACACCGAATACGACAAAGGTTATCGCCACGGGGTCGCGCGGATTCACACTCAGCTCGCGCTGATCGCAGACCAAATTGAAAACAGAACTTTGTAACACCGCATGTCCCACCGCTCCCGATTTAATCTCTGCCTAATCCTGGCTGCTGTATGCTTTGTGCTTACGGCATGCACGCCGGTATTCCCCCTGAATCTTATCTTTACGATTTCAGGGATTGTCTGCCTGTACGCTGACGTTGTTTTCAAACACAGATGATCATGTTCTCGGCAAACGAAATGACTGCAGATGGGTACAGACAAGCTTTCAGAGATGAAGTAGCTGTCCAAATCTCACCCAAACTCATCCACCTTCTATTCGACGAGAAGTTCAAAAAGGAAGCCCAGTTTGCTGGCCTTGAAGTCGACGAACTTCTCGTAGCTTACATTTGGCAGTTCACCGACAAACTCTGGGAGGGACGCTGACAATGCTTACACCTCGTTTTTATAAGCTCTTCGAAGAAACAATCGAAGCTGGTGTGCATCGCGGATACCACCGGGCACGTAAGCACACAGAGAATCCAACGGACGAAGCAGTGGTCGACTCCATCGTTAACTGCGTCATGGGTGAGCTACATGAAAACTTTATCTTTCCTGATAACGACTAAACTCAAAACCAAATCTCTAAACAAATGAAGACACTGGTAGCCCTAGCGGCGCTCTTATTAACCACGTGCGGCTCTGCGGCAAACGCACAATCGTACGCAACAACATGTACCCGCGATCCGAATAGTTCAGTCAACCTGCGCAACGGTCCTAGCCGCAACAACTATGTAATCGCATCCATTCCCGCAGATTCTTACGTTCGCGTGCTCACTTGGGTGTGGGGAGGAGACGGCATGCGTTGGTACAAAGTCGAGTACAACGGCCTAGTAGGTTGGCAACGCTCAGACTACCTTTGTCGTTAACAATGTTACGTAAAGTAGTCTGGGTTGGCGTCGGCGTTGCTGCTTTCATGGCGGCATCCGTCGGGGTTAGCTTGTTGGGTATGGTTGTATCCGCCTTGGTACCGGGTGCAGCTCCCGACCGAGAGGGCAGACTTGAGCCTTCTCCAGAGGAAACAGCAAGAGCTGAGTGGCTGAGGAAGAAGGGCGCGTCTCAAGAGACTCAACCTTCGACGCAGTCAACAGAAACAGCAGATAAACCCAGCGAACCGGAACCCCAACCCGAAGAGCAGCAACCAGCTCCCCAACCTAAGGAACCCGAGCGGTCAGCTCCTCCCCCTGTGGTTTCTCCCACGCTCCCGAGGGCGCCGACTGGGCCAGGTAACTTGGACGCTCCGTTCGATCCTCCGCCCCCGCCGGCTCCTCAAGTCGGTCCAGGTAATCTCTAATGAAAATCAGAATGTTTGCGATCATTGGAACAGTGGCTGGTGTAGTCACTGCTGTTGGGCTGCATCAAGGTGCGCAGCTTATTGCGCATCACGACGCACAAGAAGAACATCTAAGGCAAATGATGTACGCTCAAGTATCCCCGCTTGAGCAGACGTCAGGTCCAGGAGCATCACAACTGCCTGAAGGTTTGATGCCTTTAGATGCAAGTCCGTTGCCTGGTGTTCCTCAAGAACCGGGATCGGCAACACCGTCCATCCAGATACGGCCTGGAGTGAGTCCGCCGCGGACAAATACAAGCACAAAAGCGTTTTTGATACTGAAGAAGACAGATAAATTAGTTAAAGAAACCAAAGATCCTATTTGGTCGCTTGAACTCGTCAACAATCAAAACGTAGTTCTAGAGACTATGCCGGCATTGACGGGCCGAGCTAATAGACAGACAGCTAATCGAAATACAGCAGGAAACAAATCTCCGCTACCCAAAGGAACTTACAGAATTGATCGAACAGGGGTAGCCTCAGCTCCTTTTGATGACCCGGAATTAGGTAGAGGTTACTGGGTTCCTGTTACGCCGATGTTTACCACGGGGCGATCAGCCTTGGGCTTCCATCAGGATCCGAGCTGGGGAAAACTAAACGGAGAGTCCGGGACTAGTGGCTGCATAGGACTACCGTCCGCCGAGGCAACAATTAAACTGGTCACTTGGATTAAACACTACAACATCACGAAACTTGTAGTGGAGAGTTAAGCATCAGGTAAAGGAAAAGCCCGAGTTCGCTCGGGTTTTTTTTATGATAGGAGGCGCAAATTACGTTAAGTAGCTCAATTAAATAAAAACTTTTTATTAAGTGCAAGTTAACCGAACTGATGTACGAAGACGTACAGAAGTCACAAGCAAACCCAAGCAACTACGTAAAGTAGCGGAGGCTACAAAAGAGTAGCTATAGTTCGGAAAGACCAAAACGAGCGCTGATGCCAAAACCCGGTGAAACCAAGCTGCAAACATTCGATGTCTTCTCGAAGGCTCATCGGAAAGAGTGGAAATTCAGCGGGTCTGTAGAAGCTCGTAACCCACGTGACGCTAAGTACGTATTCATGCAGATGAATCAGATCGCAAACCCCAATAGCGTCGCCGTCTATCTAAAACGCTGACTCACCGCTTCCCTCGCGCCTGGTGGCTGCCCTGTGGGCATGTGCGGAGTTCGATTCTCTCGGCGAGGTCTTCAGGATCGTAAAAGCACTGAGTGTGCTAGTATGCTCTCGGTGGCACCGACCGAACAAAACGTGGTGCACACACCCTTACCAACATCAACATGACCATCAAAACGACCGACCTCGTAGAGCTCGGCGCCATCGCTGCCGAAGCTTACGACGAGTGCGATACCGCACTGAAAGCTCTGAACGAATCTTTCGGAGCACCGTACGAAGACGCGAAAGACAATCTGCTCCGCGATGTGACCGCTGCGGAAAACGCAGGTCTCGATCTGTCTGTGTTTTCCGGGGATAAGAGCCGCTTCCGGTTCCCCGAGCACAACACCAACATTGTTGTCCGTATCAGCCGGGTTCCCACGTCGCACGACAAACTGGAAAAGCTATCCGCAAAGGTGAACAAGCTGGAGCAAGAGCTGAAGGTTGCAAAAATGCAGCTCAAGCACGCCGCCGAAGCTCTTGTGCTTACAGGCGAGTGCGATCAGACGACCGACAAAATCGTTCTTGCCTTCACGCGGCTTAAGAAGTAGGGAGCAGCTCAGGCAACTGTGTGAACTGCTTGCATTTTCCTGGCGATCGAGCTAGGGTTTCCCAGAGCTAAAAAGCTGAGCCCCCTCCAGGCGAGGGGGTTGCTTCTTAGTCGCAACATCAACACCCTGTAACTAACACAAATGACCTCGCATTATTTGCTTGCTTGTTCGATCTCTGCCGATGTAAGGCAGTCAGTGCAAATTAAGTTTGACGATCTCAAGTTGCCGCAGTCGGTAATTGAAACCCTTGAACAAAACAACACCGTCAGTCTTCGCCCGAATCTTTCGAATTCCCTCAAAGCAGAACTGGATGCACTTCGTGTCATGCAGCGTGAACTGTATGACAGCTATTGCATTCATTACGGCGATTCTCACTTTGTCACTTCTAACTATTTTCAGTGCGCTAACGCTCTGATAAAGGACATCCGTAAAGCTGCGAAAGAGGCTAACGAGAGGCTGAAGGATCTCTGGCAAGAAGAGTACGACGCCTGGCATCAGACTGCGTATAACATTCTGCGTCCTTTATTCAAGGAAGATGATGAGTTTCGTCTAGCTCACGAAGCTTACCTGCGGTTATTTCCCACACAGGAAGAATACCGAGCGCCTATCCGCGTGTCGGTCCTGGGACCTTTGCCAATCTCTCTTGAGAAAGTCGACAAACCAATTGAAGGAGACCTCGCTTCCCTTCTCGCCTACGAAAACCAGATCAACACACAGCAAGTTTTAGAAGCGGCGAGAAACAACGCCGCCGATAAAGCTCTGCAAATCAGCGCAGAATTGTTGGACGATCTGGATGTTCGTGGTTCGCACAAGATTGGTAGACAGCAAACCGGTTCGCCTAAAAAGCGGGGATCCTGGCAGCTGACGGCAGAGAAGCTTCAGCTCATAAGCGACTCCGTCCCTGGCTTCGAAAAACTGGCTGACCTTGCGGCCGAGCTTCTGGACGCAGGCACGAGAATCCAAGCTGATGATCGAGCCACGCGGCAGAAGGCGGCAGAAGATTTCATCAACGTTCAGCAAACAATACGCGACGAACTGGAAGGAATCTGCGGAGACAGAGATGCGTCTAAAGGATTAGAAAAGCTCAAGAAGTCCCTAGCACTCTCCTCTCAATACAAAACTCTATGTGAGCGCATCAACGCTGCCGAGAATATCGGCGCCCTTAATCTCTTGGTCAAAGATGCAAACCTGGAACTAGACATTTATGCACAGCGTTCCAAGCAGCTCAAAAAACTCATCAACCAGCGCAAAGAACTCATCGGCGAGGCTGGCGAAAATCTAGATGAACTTCTGTCGGAACTTACAACTCGCCCCCAAGAAACAGAAACCGAGCAAACAGAATTCAAAGCTGCCGAGGTGGACTTCTAATGGATCGACTTGTTTACGTAATCGAGTCACCCAAAGGATATTTATGTGACATCGAGAGGTACACGCCTGACATTCTCGAGGCCGTAACTTTCGTCGAACACGATACCGCCGTCAAAAAACTGGCGGCTCTGGCTAAATTCCTGATGACAGAGTGCAGGGTAAACATGCACTGCATTCCTTTTCCCCATCCAGTCGGTTACAAACCCCAATCAACAAAGTCATGAACGATCAACTTTTCACCAAACTGCAAAACTTCCGCGGCGCACTGGGCGCAGCACATCTGGAACGCGGTCCAGTTATTGACGGATTGCTTGCATCACTCCTGAGTAAGCAGAATGCTTTCCTTCTGGGTGTGCCTGGTACGGGCAAATCAGATCTCGTGCGGAGCGTATGCGGAGGCATCACCAGCGCTAACTATTTTGGCTACTTACTCACCCCCACAACGGATCCGTCGGAGGTGTTCGGTCCAGTTGCGGTGACTAAACTTCTCGCCGATGAATACACCCGTGACACCGAAGGTTACCTACCGACAGCGCACATAGGATTCCTGGATGAATTATTCCGGGGATCCTCTGCCATCCTGAACTCCTTGCTCACTCTTCTAAACGAGAGGACATTCAACAACGGCAAAGAGAACATCAAGACTCCCATTCAATCGATCATCGCCGCGACTAACAGCTGGCCAGACGAAGAATCGCTGCAAGCTTTCGCTGATCGTTTTCTGTTCCGCCCGACAGTTAACCTCCTGCAGAAACCAGTGTCTAAGCGCAGGCTAGACGCATGGAGTCTGGGTCTCGAAAAACGGCCTGTTGTCGGGGAGCATCTGACCCTCGCTGAGTTGGCTGAGTTGCAATCTGAAGCTGATCAGATCTCCGTGTCGGATGAGTTCCTGGATAAGTTCAGTTCTGTGTGGGAGATGCTGGGGACACGAGCGATCACAATCAGCGACCGTCGCCGCGTTCAGATCCTTAAGTTCCTCAAAGCTTGGGCGGTTGTACAGGGGGACGACGAACTATTCCCTGAGCATATGCACGGTAGTCTGGTTCACATCGTGTACCAGTCAGCAGAGGATCAGGACATTATCAAAGAAGTCCTGGAGCAAGAGATTCCCACGGCGGACAAGGTGTTCGCCGACGCAAAAAGAGCAGCGGCGGGCATCATGGCCGAGTACAGCACGCACAGCCATCGGTACAGAGTCAAAGGTTTGAGTGAGCTCAATGAGTATGTGATACAGGTACGCAAGTACGCTAAAGACATGACGACGGTGAGGGATAAAGTTTCAGAACTACTGGATGGATCCAAACTAAGGATGTCTGCGGGCACGCGTAGCTCTGGAGTTAAACTGCAGCAAACCCTGCAGAATCACTGCGATACCCTTGCGCGAGCCATCAGTGACATCAGCAAGTAAGGAACTACAGAGCAAACTTTCGGTTGAGCTTGTGGAGTCCTGGTGGGTTTCGATCCTGCAGGACTCCAGGCATCCGGACTGCGAAGATCCGATCCACAGATTGGCGGTCACAGCAGCGGCGTGGGGTTACGGAGAAGCTCTCAAAGAGGAAATCTCCGAAGGCAGCACAGTCGTCGAACAGAAGTAAACCTTCAGCAAAACATCAAATGAACCTCGACACTCAATCAGAATTCATTCGTCTTGTTAACAATGAACCGCTGACACTCGCCTGTTCTGCGCTAGCAGATTTTCTCTGGGACGACTTCATCCGAGAAAGTCGACCTGTTGTCACTTACCTCATCGATCACCACAACATCAAGCAGCTGTCTCGCCTCGGCAAAGAAATCTTTGACAGGCTGTACAACGGCGACAACGTTAAGTGGCTTGTCAGTGAGGATGCTTACGAACAGTACTTTCGCAAGGTTTGCGACGGCGACAGCGCAGCAATTCCGGAAGGGTACAAACCAGAGAATGGGATCTGGTATGCGGTCATGGCTGACTTATCGCAAGCTGCTGGCTGGGCAGAACTACTGACGCGCTGCGTAGGCAACCAGTTCAACGCTGGAAACAACTCGGTCAATATCCTTAACAAGCTGGCTGAGGTTATCCAAAAAGCAATAGAAGAGCAGCAGTTCAACGTGGAGCTTCTGACCTCAGCTGGACAAAAGCTGCAAGAACTTCGGGAACAATTTCAAAAAGCGCAGAAGGAAGGGGATACACAGAAAGCAAACGAAGCAAGGCGAGCAGGTAAAGCTTTAAACCAAGCAATAAACGAAGCCATACAGCAGGCTGCCGAACGAATCCAACCGCAAACAAGCCAGATCATCGACCAAGTTATTAAGGAAAGCGATGACACGGAAGAAGCTTTATCTGTTCTCCACGGGGTCCAGCCCGGCTCAGGCAAGAAAACAAATGATTTAAAAGAGAAGAAAGAGCTAGCTAACAGATTAAAGAACAGCAAACAACTTCGTGCGTTGACGAAAAAACTCGGGGCGCTCCGCCGCGTATGGATTCAAAGGAAGAGAGCTAAAAGCTCTTCAGCGACTTATGAAGCGATCACGGGAGCTACGTTTAGCAACGATGTCACGCGGGCCTTCCCGGCGGAGCTTGCACTAGCAGGAACCGCCCAGGGCCGCGCATTATTTGCCCTCAAGTTCTCCCAGAAAACTATACTTACGAAAGACTATACAGCTCAACAAAAGAACTTAGGTAAAGGTCCGGTAGTGATGTATATAGACGTGTCGGGCTCTATGAGCGGGGAGCCGGAACTCTGGAGTAAAGCAATTGCGTTTGTGGTAGCCGAAGAAGCGTTGAAAGAAAACAGAAAGGTTTTAATTAACTTGTTCGATACGCGTGTCGAGCACACAGTGGAGCTTTGTCCCAAGAGCAACAACCTGCCGACAATGCTGGATTTTGTAGGGACCTGGATTCTGGGAGGAGGAACAAGCTTCAACGCCGTCTTAAGCCACGCGGTCGATAAAGGTTGTCGGGATCCCCGTGCGGACATTCTGATGATCACAGACGGTCACTCAGAGGTAAATGAAAACCTAAAGAGAAGGATAAACGCATTTAAAACAGCAACAGGCACTCAATGGTCAACCGTCTGTATAAACACGGACATACCCAACGTATGTCGAGAGTTCAGCGATGATGTGTACTCCGTGAACGTTTACAACACGGAGAAAGCTGTGGATGCAATTCAGAAGTGTCTCCGCTAGGTTTACGCCATGGAAAACAACCCAGCTGACGAAATCTCTAGAGTAAAAGATGAGTATTGTGGTGCTAAGAAAACTGAGTACGAATTAGAGCAGGGTGAACTAATTTCCACGGCGCCTCAACCCCCTAGACCTAGGGTGGGTCACCTATGGTACGACACTACAAATAATGAAATGTGGGTGTGTGTCGGACATGTTCACGGACAAGCACGGTGGAGCAAGATTAAGTCTGTATGAAAGAAATAGCCTGCATAATCCGATCGGTATACAACGAATACAAGTCCAATGGTATGACAGACATAGAGCTATGTTCTTGGGTGCGGGATAGATTGTTCGAATGTATGTCAGCTAACAAAACGAGTTCACTGCATCAATCCGTAAGGTATCAGGAGGCTCATATAGATTTCATAGACTCTAAGAAAATGTTCTGTATTTATAAGAATGGTGCAGACGGCGAGTGTGTTGACGTTTGCATGCCTTTAGCTACCTATGTCATGGAGGAGTTCGGTGTGCCGATAACAGACGATTTTTTACTGTCCATCGACATAAGCTATATAGACGTTATACAAATGGCAGAACGAATTACCGACGATATATGTGTCTGGATAACGAGGCTAGAAGGCTCCGGCGCAGAAATCTGAAAAAAATCCTAAAGGGCTTGTATACTGGCGAGCGTGTCTCTACTCTTGCACTGTTCCACTCACATGAACATGCCTTTCCAATTCTTGCTGGGGAACACCCCGATCAAACAAGCCGAGGCGGCTGCTCTCCTAGCTGCCACGGGGGAATACGGTCAGGGTCCCATTGAAATTGAACTGACTAAGGTCTTTGATCTGAAGAAGCTCGACAGCAATCGACTCTTCGAACTGTCAGTCAAGGAACAGAATCCAGAACTTGCCTCGCTGGCTTGGAAAATCTCCATTCAAAATTTCGCTGAGGGCAAAACTAACTTCAGCAATAAACGCTCGACGCCCGTGACAAGGAATGGCGCGCATAAAAAGATCTTTAAAGAGAGTGCCACCGCTGACGAGCTGATTGAAAAGCTCAACTCCCACAGCTGCTATTGGTCTGCAGGAGCTGCCTTGTTGCTGCGTAGTTGCGCGAGCGACTGGGTAACACTGAGAGAAGCAGCTACAGATTATGTAAATACTCTGTGGCGCAACACGAGCGTGCGGGAAACCTGCGTTGCTTTCCGAGGATTCGAGCGGAACCCGAACATCGGGGCTTGGGAACCCGTAGACAACGCGAGCGACGTCAACCGGAAAAACACCTTCCACGTATCTCCGGTGTATATCGGGCTTCGCGAGGGGCTGATCTGGTGCCGGAACCACGGGTTGGTCGACCAGGAAAAAGGAATCTCGGTCGGCAGCTTCAAGGATGACGCGCACGCAAAGGCAGAGCACATGCAGCGCGTGTACTACAAGGTCCGAGCCACCTCAAAGGGATGTGAGTTACTCAACTCCTGGGGCGACATCGACGACTACATTGACCGGGTTTTTGCGAGTCGTCACGTCTGACGGTCAAAGGACAAAAAAAGACCTATCATCAAACCCCAGCCTGCTGGGGTTTTTTCTTTTCTTCTCATGAAAATCAATTACATCACCGAAAACGCAGAAGCACTAAAGGCGATACAAGAGTTGAACAACTTCAGCAAGCTCTGCGCTGACACGGAAACAACGGGTCTCCAGGCCACGGTGGCAAAATGCCGGCTGGTTCAGCTCTGTGACGCGTCGCCGATTGTCGAGGATCGGACAATCCATGTATTTGATATTTTTAAAACATCTGTTTTGGCTGAGTTAAAGACTTTAATAGAGAGTCGTGAACTACTCCTAGGACACAACCTGGGATTTGATCTTCAGTTTTTCTATTCGCTCGGTATCGATTACAAAAATAAAATTTTCGACACCTACGTGGCTGAGAGGGTTCTGAGGGCTGGCTTCCAGGAGAAAAAGTACTCACCCAAATCCAACAAACCATATTTCGCCGATGTGTCTTGTTCGCTCAAAGCAGTAGCGGAGCGTCGACTGGAGATTGAACTAGATAAAGAACAACGTAAGACAGACTGGGGAGCGGAAGATCTGACCCTAGATCAAGTCGAGTACGCAGCCACAGACGTCGATGTGCTGCCGAAAATTGCAGCAGAACAACTTAAAGAACTAAACGAAGAATCTTTAATCGGTATTTACAGCATCGAATCGAGGTGTATCCGCCCCGTGGCCAAAATGAGTTACACGGGATTTAATGTAAACATAGAGCGTCTGCAAAAACTAAAGTTAGATCTTGAAACACAGTTGAACGAAAAAACAACCGAATTCGTGGAAGCATTAGATGCGAAGCTGCCTGCTGAACACAAGCTCCCACGATTGGCTGACGACTCAGTAGCAGTGGGTAAGAAAGCAAACAAGGAGTTCAATCCAGGTTCAACAGCCCAGGTCGCGGCTGCCTTCGACTTGTGCGGTATTGCGCTCCCTCAAAACGAAGACACAGGTAAAAGCACACTCAACCAGATTTCACTTGCGGAGTTCGACAGCAAAGACCCTGTGCTTCAGCTGTATCGAGAGCGAGTGAAAATCGAAACAAGTCTGGAGCACGTTCAAAAACTGATTCAGAATATCAATCCAGTAACCCACAGAATCCACAGTTTCTACAATCAAGTAGGTGCCAACAGCGGGAGGTTTACGTGCGCCGGGGCGGCCAAAACCGCAAAAACTAAAGTAAAAACGACATTCGCGGTGAACCTGCAGCAAGTCCCGCGATCAAAATCGTTCCGAGAATCGTTTGTAGCCTCTCCTGGATACAAGTTGATCATTGCGGATTACTCGCAAATGGAACTCCGTTTGCTTGCGGAGTTGGCTGACATCCCACAAATGCAGGAGGCGTACAACACCGATATAGATCTGCACACACTGACGGCGAGTTTAGTAAATGACTGTGATATATCTGAAGTAACAAAACAACAGAGGCAGATGGCAAAGGGAGCTAACTTTGGATTTATCTACGGAATTGGGTTCAGAAAGTTCAAGACGTACGCAGCCGCATCCTTTGGTGTGCAACTAAGCCTTTCTGAGAGCAAGATACTGCACAGTAAGTTCCACAGTGCGTACCCGCGTCTAAGGGAATGGCATCGCCAGCGCGGTGCTCTTGGTCAAGATGGTTGGTGTTACACCAGGACCGCTTTAGGTCGGCGCAGGCTGCTGTCGTATGACGATGCTCGCATGACCATCGCGGCCAATACGCTAATCCAAGGCACAGGTGCAGATATCCTAAAAGTAGCTCTAGGCGAACTAAACGAATACCTGAATGATGACGTTCGTCTAATCGCAGTCGTGCACGACGAATGCGTGTTAGAAGTAAAAGAAGGGCTAGAAGATTACTGGAAAGATAAGCTTGCAGAAATCATGGTTAACGCTGGCGCCTCTGTATTCCATAAAACCAGATTGGTGGCAGAACCCGGCATAGGCGATGACTGGTCAGCGAAGTAAAGTTTCCGCAGAACACTACCTCAAATGGACTTAGTAAAAATCCCACGTGGTCCGGAGAAAGAGATTTTCACCATCAGATCCGGAGACCAGTACTTCGCTTTCATTACAGGGGAGGAGGACATTTTTCTAATCGACGAAGCTTTTGAATCGCCTTTAGTCGCGAGTAACAAAGCCAGGGCTCTCAAGCGCCAGCACAAAATTCAAGTAAATCTAAAAAAGACAAAGAAACCTAATATCAAAAGTAAACTTCAGCCAAAATGTGTCTTATACACTGAGGCTGAAGTGGCCAAGCTGACGCACCTACGGTTTCGTGAGACTTGGTTGATCTGTGCACCGAAAGGTGGTTATGTGGCTAATGTCATGCAAAATAAAAAAGTAGTAGAATACACAGACACTATGGAAAACGCGAAAGCCTTTACGACATACGAAAGTGCTTCCGATTACGTTAAGACATTAGATATGGTTGTAAAAAAAGGGCACAATCTAAGAAGGTGTTTTACTAGAACAGATTGACTCGATCCGAGTTAATATTTAAATATACGAAGTAAGCCTAAAATGCGCCGTCGATTTGCGGGCCAAGCTATCGAAGGCTCGGGTGCTAATCCTTCGGATACCCTGGCGACGGTCACCGAAGCACTAAAAATAGCTCTTAAAAGCTCCAGAGGCGGTCGATTAGGTGCCGGGACAGAAGAAGAACGAGTGGAGGGAGCGAGCGCCGTTCCGGCAATTGCCACGGGGCAACCCGCAGTGGCATCCCCTGCCGCAGCGGCAGCTCCTGCAATGGATATCGCTAAATTACGCTCGGCTCTGGGCATCGACGAACTGATGTCTTCGCTAAAGACCGCAGGAACCCAAACGGAAACTCCAGAATTCAAAATGCCCGAATTCGAGATGCCTCAATTCGAGGCTCCGGATTGGCAGTCGATGATGCCTGATTTCGAGAGCCTGATCAAGCAATACATGCCTCAACCGACTGCTCAAAACACAGAGGGAAGCACACCAACGGGCCAACAAACGGCAACAGCAGAAGCTGTAGGAACAACTAAGAAACCAACTGGAACTAAAGTTAAGGTTGGAGGAAAAATCTACGATCTGAGTAGGGCAGGTGGTGCAGGTTTAGGGGCTCAAGACATCAGAAATATGCAAAATAGAGGATTCACAAATACACAAATTTCTAAAGCGGCCTCGCAAGCGAAAGCAGCGGGTGCAAAAATTTCAAGCGGTGCGAAGAATTTATTGAATCGAACGCAACCTGCTAAACAACAATCCCCCACACGGGCAAAAACCACCGCTAAAGCAATAACTGGAGCAGCTCGCCAAGTTGTATCACGGGCTTCGACAAAGTCAGCGGCAAAGAGCGGCGGTCGCGGTAAAAAATAACGGGAAAATTCGATGGCTCGCGTTCGATTAGCCGGCACTAACAACAGACTAAAAAACATACCAACTGCACAACCTGCGGGGGCCGGAACGCAGCAGAAACCAACTGCCGCTGGAATCTTCAAAATCGCAGGCACCCAAAGGTTGCGTTCCTCCACGGAACAAGCACGGCAGGAAGGCTTTGCTGTCCGGCAGGCACAAGCACAGGAGATCGAGAAAAAACAGGCGGCAGCTAAAGAAGCTTCAAAACTGTTGGCCGCATCCAGAGCCGCAGAAGCTGCGTCTACTAACGAAATGGAAATTCAAAAACTACGAAAAGCATTAGGTATAGAAGACATTATGAAAGCATTGCAAGATCAAACGCTAATGGCGCAACAAGCTAGCATGTTTAGATTTAACGAAGAGACAAATGAATATGAGTTCCCTTCGTTTGATTACAGCGAACCAGTAGACGAAGGAGGCTATGAAGGCGAAGAAGTACAAACAATAACGGAAGAAGACACAGGAAGCACAGAAAGTATTGAAGAAATTGACGCTCAAAAGCTGCCGGAAGCGATTGCCGCCGGTAAAAAAGTTAATTTGGTCACTGTCGGCGGTAAAACATTCAACCTGGCAAAAGCAGGGGGTCTAGGTTTCAGCACGCAGGATATTAAGTACTTACAAAAACAGGGATTGACTCGTAGTCAAATGATAAAAGCGGCCTCTCAATCAGATAGGGCGCCCACAGCGGCTGCGCAGAAAGCGCTAGGGATTAAGGTGACGCAACCTGCAGGAAGTGCTGGTTTCACCGTCGAAAAAAAAGCATCTAAAACGCAACAACAATCAAAAGCTTCTCCCAATCTATTCTTCGCTTCACCGGGGAAAGCGCAGACTTCTGCAGGCTCCAGCACACAAAGCATAGCTGCAAAAGCGGGAGGGAGCTCTGTATTCTTTGCTTCGCCCAGTGCTGCTCAGGTAGCGAAAGCAAGCGCAGGCGGCGGCGGTGGCGCTAAAGCAAGCGCAGGCGGTGGAGGCGGCGGCGGAGGCGGCGGCGGTGGAGCTAAAGGTGGCGGCGGAGGCGGCGGAGGCGGCGGAGGCGGCGGAGGCGGCGGAGGCGGCGGAGGCGGCGGTGGAGCTAAAGGTGGCGGCGGAGGCGGCGGCGGAGGCGGCGGCGGAGGCGGCGGCAAAGGAGGTGGCGGCAAACGCTAGTAAGCTGCCTAAAAAAGCCCAGCATGCTTATTAAGGATAAATACGTGCTGTCTCTGATAAAAGAGACCAAAAAACTAAATCTACAAATAACGGCACAAGACAGTGGGCACGCACAGGCGCAAGCAGGAGATATCTCTCGTTCGTTAGGGGCGGAAAAATACAACCTTAATTACAGCAACTGCGAAGAAGATTTACTGTCAAAACTATTTAAAGATCTCGCTGAGAACAATTTCACCCACGGTGAATGCCGCGAGTGGGAAGGAACGTTTACGAACAACGTTCCGTGTACATACGTCTTGGGGTCCAGGCACTACATAAGAACAATAATCTTGAAATACTTAGATATCCCCAAAGACGGCGTCACAGCAAAACCTAAATGTCTGTGTAAGAAATGTATAAATCCATATCATTTCACCTACGTCCAAGGCAAAAACGAGAAAATCTCATGCGGCGACAGGAAATTGGTAGTAGCCTACCGGAGCCAAGGTGTCGGGATCCCCCAGATAGCCGCGGCTCTCAACGTCCACCGATCGACTATTTACAGACAACTAAGCAATGAACTTGTTTCTAATGGGCCTGAAAGTCACCGCAACGGCGGATGACAACGACGGCATTGTGAACGTCTTAGCTGAAGCGCTTCCCTCGAACGACAAAAGAGTTGAAACCAAATTCCAACTCCTGCAACAATCGAATCACTACGTCGGGAAATTACTTAAAAAATTGGAAGTAGGACAAACCGTGTTAGCGATGGGTCCTACTAAACCGACAATCGATGGTGTGCTTAAGATGCAACCCATGCTGATTGTCACAGAAGATAATTTCGAGGATCTTCTCGCTATTAACGTCTTCATGGCCACGGGGGGTCTCGGCCCGAAAGCCGACGAAGTCGAGCTTTCAGACACAACCGTAACCAATCGTTCACTTGCGTGGCAGACAGAAGAAAACGAAACCGCTTGGTTTAAAATGACAGCTTGGGGTGAGCTGTCTAAACAACTCGCCGAGCTTGCACCAGGCACACCCACTATCGCGGTAGGCAAGGTTTCAACGAGTGAAAAGGATGATAGGAATTATCTTAACTACACAGTAGATAAGATCCTCTATCTCCCCAAATCCTCTAAGCAAACGCCAAAAAAAGCTGTTGATCCCGAAAAGGGTAAAGTGGCTGCCGCTGCTATCGGTTCTATCGATTTCTCCCTCTGATTAACTACTAACCATGGTCTTCATCGCTGGTCAATTTTCCCAAGACGAAATTCTGTGTAACGTACCGCCGCACACACTTCGTATTGATCTCCAGGCCCGACGCTGGAAGTCCGACGTCGACCCGGATTCTGCCATTGTCGATCGAAACGACAACGGTATTCCAATCGAGTTTGTTTTAGTCGGATTCACTCCGTACTTTGGCAACCTCGGTATGCGCAATCAAGAAGAATTCTTGCGCATCGCATACATCGGAGTGAGCCCAAATCACAGGTTGCTTCCGCCCCGTTGCGTCACGACCTCAATGATTTCGGGTAAATCTTCGCAAAAGAACTTCATTAGTTATTTCCAAACTCTCTACAACAATCGAATTAACTGCGCATCAGTCATTACCACGACGAAATTCGTGACTCGCAGCTTCAATGAGCGCGATCCCATGACCGGTGCTGACGGCGCGAAAATCAACTTCAACGCTCTCGAATTCTCGGATCGACCGCCATCAAATGATGAAGAAACAAAGTTGATTGAGGATATCAACAGCTGGCTTGTCGATAAGGGAGGGAATCTATGCGCATCCGCATTGAAGTCCCATATCCCTGGCTCCGATTTAGTGGAACTACCCCTGGGGGCGGATCACACCGAGATCAAAGCTCGATTCGCCGCTGAGAGAGGAACCCCTCCAGAGCGCTCATTCGCTAGCGCGGCGCCAGCGAAGGCTTTGAAATCTGCGGAAGCAGAAGAAAAAGTCGAAAATGAGCCGCCTAGCGCCAAAGCAAAAAAACCAATCGAGCTAACCGCAGAGCAAGCCAAAGCTCTGGGGATCGATTTTTAAGCTAGAGTTATCTGAGCCAAGGTAAAGAGCGGTCTAACGGCCGCTTTTTTTTATTCTTCTAAGAGGGTCGGGTGCGCAACCTCTTTTGGAGAGAGCAACTCATCAAAAGCAGGAAGAATAACCCCATTCCTTGCGCACCAAGAAACTAGACGAGAGAATAAACTGTTCCTAACTAAATACTGTTTATGCACAGATTCAAAAACCACTTTCATTTGCTCTCGATCAAGCTTGGCGAAATCTTCGCAAACTCGTTTGTGTAAAAACTCCTGCTCTGTATTAAGCCATTCCAGATTTAACATAATCTACAGAATGCACTGACGTCATAATAGGCAGCATTTACCGGATAGACCGGAAATTTTGGTTAAACTCTGACAGCTCGAAACCCAGACCAATGGCAGACTCCTTCTATCAGCTTCCAAACGGCGTCGCCCACGCGCTGATAAAGCACAGTTTCATCACAGGCTCAGTTCTAGTCCCATTCGATCCGCTGTCGATATTGAGCGACCAGCTCAGACGTCACAACTTTAACGTCGTCGAGAACAAGGACGAAACAAACCTGATGGATCCTGTCTGGTGGGTCGGCCAGAAAGAAAAAAAGTTTGATTGGGTCATAGCAGCAACAACAGGTTTAGGAGACTACACAGAGTATATACTTGAATACGGTATTCAGATTGCAACACAAGGTATAGCCGTTCTAGATAGGCTGTCGTTCATAGAACCAGTAGCCAAACGTAAAAGCTTTCTGTTAGCAAACAAGATCAGCAATATGATTGTTCTCAATCCACGTCCTAAATTCCGAGCCATCGGTTCCACGCGGGATTCCGTCACCAGCTGCTGGTTTGTTTTCCAACGCCCTGAGCAGTGGCACGACGGAACTCAGATAACCTTTGGTCTGGACTGGGACCGTGTCGACCCTCTGCCCTCTTTAACATGACAATGACTCGCCGCCAAAAGTTCGACAAATTTCAACGAGATGTTCTGGATCAACTCACAAAAACAAATACACTTCTCGAAAAAATTACAGCCCTATTGGTATCAGAACAACTCCTCCAGGAGTGCGTCTCACCTGAGGGAACCGCTAGATCTGCCTCTGAGTGCGCGGGGATTATTACCGACTCTTATTGCGCAGGTCTTTGCCTCGCCGAAGAGCTGAGCAGCCATAACAGGGATTTTAATTACCAAAAATCTGAATTCTTTTTGGATTCCGATGAAGACGAAAGCACTGAGCAGGACCAGAATGAAGACGATGACGATGATGAAGATACAGACTCTCGACCGTTTCAGATGTCGTTCTAAAATCAAATAGTAAACTAAAGGTTAATCGACACAAAAATGTGTCCCAAACCAGAGTTACGCTAAACGGCCTGAGGCACTACAACTGCGCAGGAGTACCCAAACCTCTTCCATCCGTTACAAGTGTCCTATCGGCCACGCAGACGGAGGAAACGCGTAAAAAACTAGCGCACTGGAATCTAATGAATCCTGGTGCGCTAGAAAACGCTGCTGCGCGGGGTTCCTTCATCCACAACGCTGTAGAGAACTACATCAGAGGGCTAGCTGTACACCCTGCGGATGATGTTCTCGCATACTGGAAAGGTATGCCGGAAAAATTGGATGAACTTCTGGACGAAGGAACCGTTCTATGGAGTGAGAAGCCGTACAACCAACCTCAGTGGTCTAGGTATGTAGGAGAAGACGGTATCGGCAGGATCCATTACTATGACGAAAATACAGGTCACGGATACGCCGGTTGCTGTGACATCATTTATAGAGATGTAAATGGAGAAATTATTCTCGGCGACTTTAAAACTTCAGTAGGTCCCTACTCAGCTAACTTCCCAAAAGCAAAAGATAACCTTCCAGATAACGTCAAAAAATCCTTAATAAGTGGAGTCTTTAAACTAAAGAAAACGCAACTACAATTAGCTGCTTACACACTGGCAGCGGAAACTTGTCTAGACATAAAAATAGACAAGACCCAGATAATCGTATCGACTCCACTGCCAGAGTACCCCGTTCAAGTTTTCACTTTTAGTAGAGCACAAGTCGAAAAACACGTTGAACAATGGCTGCAGGTTTTGCGGCAATTTTATGAATCTGCCAATAAGTGAAACACCTTCTTAAGGGCGCCTTCCACTGCGCTGCAAGGGGTTTCGTGGCAGAATGACCTGACGTCAGGAGACCATGGACTTTTTCTTCTCAATCAACTACGCAGTCTCTGAGTACGTCAACCCTGCGACGGGCAAGATCGCGGCGGGGGGCAACTTCGCCGCTTTCAACAACAACTGGCTTCCTCAAGAAAAGGACATCGCAGCACTAGCTGACGCTGTCACCACGCAGCAAGCTGGCTTGTGTGCCTGGCACCTTGTCGATGGGCGAAGACGCGAGGGCAATACCGGTGCAATCAAAGCCGGTTTGATCATCATTGACATCGACAACCAAGCAGATGGGAAAGATAAAGACGGCAACAAGATACAAAAGCAAGAACTGGACGTAGCTCAGGCACTAGAGCTAAATATCTGTAATAAATATCTGAGTCTCGCCTACCTATCGCCGTCTCACACAGAGACTTGGCCTAGGTTTCGTTTGGTGTTTGGTCTAGAAAAACCAATCATCGACGCCGGGTTCTACCAATGGTTTACCAGGCACATTGCGCAACAAATACCAGGATCAGACAGGCGTGCTACCCAAGCCGTCAATTTATTTTACGGCGGAAAAGGAACTTCTAGCTTACTGGTAGTCACAGATAAATTCATACCGGCATCTAAGATTGATGAGGCATACGCTGTGTACGCCACGCTGCCTCCTCCGGAAGAGGCGGTACGGGATGCGGAGCAGCACTTAAACACGCAGCAATCGCCGGAGGGGGTTGACCTCGAACGCCTGGTCAGCAGCACAGTCCGGTCAATGCTGGATGGCGAAGAAGTTGAAGACCGCTCCTTCGCGCTGGCGATTGCCCTCAAGGAAATCATCGGCTGGAGCAACTGGCTGAACGCTCAGGGCATCGCGACACGCGAACAGCCCTTGACAACCGCACACCGGGTGTTCGAGAATGTCTACGAATACGACCCTGTGCTGGATGGCAAATTCAACCGGATCCTGAACAGCATCACAGATCCTGAAACGCTGCAGCCCGCTGTGGTCATGGCGTCAGACGATGGGTCTTTAGCTGCCTGGAAGAGACTTAAGAGCACTCACAGAGAAATTTTCGAAGCAAAGTGTACGGACAATGTACGTACAGAAATCGCGTCGAAAAAACCAAAGCCAGCCAACTCCGTACTCACTTTCGACGATTTAGTTCGAGAGATGGATACGAAACCGGCAGCAACACCAACATCAACATCTACACCCCCCGATCCCATGGCCTCCACGCCGTCGACTCCGGCTCAGCTGGTCCAGCTGCAGCAGGGAAACCGTCAGTTTTCTGAGAACGATGTCGCAGATATCATCGTCAATAATTACGGTAATGAATTTCTGTTTGACTCTTCTTTGGATGAGTTCTTTACATACGACGTAGACGAAGGTATCTGGTACGTACAAGACGAACAGCACATCAAACGAAGGATTATAAAAACACTAGATACATTTGTAGCTGCGGGTGTGATGCCTCGCTACAGCGCATCGACCGTTAGCTCGGTTTTCCAGATCCTCAAAGGTAAGCTGCTCAAGTCTGTGAACGGTGGACGGGTGTCCATCTGGAGCAGCAGCAAAGGGCAGATCCCCTTCAAAAACGGTGTCCTAGACGGGAACTCGATGGGGTTCCAGGAGGGCAGCCAGAAAGAGCTCTATCTACGCAGCAAGCTCGCGTTTCCGTACGACAAAGCCGCTCAGTGTCCAAACTTCCACGCGTGGTTGGACTCGTGCATCGGACAGGACAAGAAGATCATCATTCGGGCGTTTTGCCGTGCGCTTCTGACGGGGTACACCACGGGGGAGCGTTTCCTCCACCTCGTCGGTCCTGGTGGGACAGGTAAATCAACAATGCAGCAGCTGTTGATTGCACTAGCTGGGTTCTCCGGGACTCACACCAGTAACCTGGAAACGATCGAAACAAATAAATTTGAATGCTACAACCTAATCGGCAAGAAACTTCTGCTACTTACAGACGAGGCTAACTTTAACAAACGCTTGGATGTTCTAAAAAAGATTACGTCCGCATCAGATACGCTGAGAGCTGAACGTAAGTATGGTAAAGAAGTAATTAACTTCAAGCCAGAAGTACTGGTCTGTATCGCATCTAACGAGCATATCAGCTCCTCGGACATCAGCAGCGGTCTAGAGCGTCGCCGCCTAACGATCATCATGGACAAGGTCGTACCGGCGTCCCAGCGGCGCGACCTTCTGAACGTATACGCAGATCGACTGGAGGGCGACCTCGTCCCCGAGCTTAGCGGTGTGGTCTCCTGGGCTCTCGATATGCCCTTCGATGAAATGCGCGACGTGCTGGCTAACCCCGTCAAGCACGTGCCTTCGCTCAACGCGACCAACCTCGAAGCGCTGATCTTCAACAATCCGTATGTGGCTTGGCTAGCGGAGTGCACGATGTACGCACCTAATAGCCACGGGTTGATTGGAGCTGGTGCTTTTAGACCCAACACGGACGAGGCTGAGAAAGGTATGTTCGTTAAAAATGCATACACAGAATTGTATGCGAGCTATGTCAATTTCTGCAAATCAAACGGATACAAGCACTCAGCAAAACCTCGCTTCGTTGACCGATTGAAAGAAACCATTAGGAACGTGCTCAAGGTCGAGGGTGTTGGGCCTAAGTTTGTAAATGGCAAAGCCGTATTCACCGGACTACGATTGAAGCCGTACGACCCCTCGACCGATCGAGCGGCGGCCGGTTCAAACCGCTTACCGTCTCCGGTCGAGTGGGCCTCTAACCCTGACAGTGCTCTCTGGAAACCGGCCTTCGAAGCTCATGATCAAATCCCCGTCGAGTCTGCTTAACGGCGCAACCTTGCTGTTCGGCGGTGTACTGACCTTCACCGTTGCTCTCGTTCAGCCTGCCCACCTGTCCACGGCGATTGCCGCTGCGGGTGGGTTGCTGGCTGGAGCCGCATCAGCAAGCGAATTAACAAGGAAACAAAAAGAAGATCGAGCGGAAAGCTTGAGAGTCGCTCAGAAATTCACAGCTCTCTACACAAAAAATATGGGGATGCTGGTTCCCCAAGAGCTTGCTTTTGAAACAGGCGTAGACCTAGAGCGGATCGAAACCTTTCTGGAATCCCTGGCCGAAAACCAAGGGGGACAAAAGGTCTCGACAGAGGCGGGGACGTTTTACAAGTTCCCGCACCCAGAGAACGTCCTAGATCAACTCACAGCTAACGCCACAGCGTGGGCACGCAACCAAGCCGAAGCTCTAGTCGCCGAAAACACGACTCTCAAGCAACAGGTGGCGACAATGCAAAGCATCCTCATGCAGATGCCAGCAATGCCTAAGCCGCAAGCGCCGATGGTCCCCAAAAAAGAAAATGCCCAAGAATCCGTAGATCCCTGGACAAAACTGCTATAGTTAAAGAACGCGCGAAGGCGAAGAAGCTGGGGCCATGAACCCCGGCTTTCGCTTTAGGGAGCTAAACGCGCTTTATGCAAGCGAGACTTCTCGTACCAGGTTGCGATTTCAGGCGCCCACGCAGTGAAGTGCGGCCACATCAGATCGCATAGATTGCGAATCTCTTCCTGAGCATCGAGCTTGCTGCGCAGATCCATGAAGTGAAGGAAGGAGCGCATGCTGAACGTGACGACAAAGTGCTGCCGGAAATCAAAGGGCAGAATGCCTCGCGCATGCTCTTCCGCGTGCCCCAGATAGCGAACCATATGGCAATAACGCTGAGCAGCGGCTTTACAGATAACTAGATCTTCGCTGCGGTGCTCCTCGGTGTAGGTATATTTTTTTCCTTGGCGGTCGGAATAAGTACCTACAGGGCGCAAATAAAAAACGTCTTCCAGATCAACCAAACCATCCGCAGCCTGGCAGATACGATTGCCCGTATAGCGCATGGACTGAACGTCAAACGACACGGCCACGCGGTGCGTGCGCGCCTGCTGCATCACGGAGTGAGGAAAAAACCCGCAGCTGAATGTGATGGATGGATGCTCTAGCGGACCGTAATGCCCGCGTTCACCTGCGAGCAACCGCTTTGTGATGATTTCGCCAGCTCTAGACTCGTTCGGAGGATCCTCTGTAAAAACGTAAGTCTCTGAATAATCTTGATGAAGGGCAAACCAAACGAGAGTTTGCGGATGCACTGTTTGATTCAGCACATCCACCCTGAATTTAGGATCCACGCGGAAAGATCAGGATTTAGGGAAAGCTTCCTGATACCGAAGACGGCGAGTGATCTCAGAGGGCGTCGTGCCCGCTAAGCGCACCGCATCGAGGTTCAGGCGCTGCCCGGCCATCCTAATCGGAAAATCGTTTGAGTGATACATCAGACGTTACCTTGCTTTTTAACCTTAGCTAAAGACATCAAATTGTTAACCGTGTTGTGTGTATTTAAAGCGTAATCAGTAGGCACAGCCCGAGTGTTAAGGAAGTTTTGCTTGGCTAAAAGCAGGAGCTCTTGCTGCATGCGTAGCCTCTCCTCGGGTTTATTCTGAGCCAGAGACATCATGTACTGTGCCTGGCTCATATCGTCAGCACTATCAGGAGCAGCGATGGCACGCGGGTTATACCCAGCGGCACCAGTTGGGTAGTGACTGGTTTTGATATTACCGGGCGAATACTCAACAGCCTGCACGGGGGGTCGTACGTAAACACCTCGGTCGTGCTCAAGCTGAGATGCCACGCGGGTCGGAACGTCCAACGTCGTGACGCGGCGGAGACTTAAATCAGGTTCTCGATTGTAACCAAGCAAGCCAGGGGGAAACTGCATCTGAGGCATAGCCTCGGGCTGCTTACCTGTGCCGGTTCCTGGAACAATCGCCATTACTGATCTCGCCGATTCGCAGTCTTACTCCTAATTCTAAGATTATCAGGTGAATTATCTAACGGGTTTTTGTTCTTATGGTCAACTTCTTTGCCGTCTCCTTTTGAGACACGGCCATTTTTCTCCATCATCCGGCGAGCTTTATTACGAGCCGCACGACGTTTTTTTTGCGCTTCGGTCGCGTGGTAGGTGTCATACTCCCTGTCGTAATCGCGGGACATACCAACCTCAGCACATACAAATTATAAGATGTTCAGGGTTCTATCTTTTTGAATACCAACTCATTATCAAAAAATTTATCGCGCATACTCAACGCGATATCCTCCTTAAATTGCTGCCATAAGCCGGTATATAAACCATCACCTGGCTTATATAGATCATACAAAAACTCTATAAAGTCTGCTTTCTTTTGCTCCTCCTTAACGTCCCAATTATCTAAAACTCCTTGCCAATCGAATCCCTCGAAAGTCATAGCGGCTGAAACCAACACTCCAACATGTTGGCGATAAGGGCGGCTCTGTAGCTTAACATTCGAGCCATTTCTCTGGTTATCAAATCTCCGAGGGGAGACTCTTCTTCATCCCAGCTAAAGGTTTTGGCGGAAGCACGCAGATCTGCGCAGCGTGCGATGTTATCCCAATCAATTGAGTTCATTTGAAAGCTCGAATAGCCCAGCCGCTCCCAGGGCCTTCCACGAGGAAGCGGGGGCCTAGGTTCTTCTTAGAGTAAAGCAGTCCTTTGCCGTTGGTGGAAACGTAACCGCCGTTAACGAGGTCTAACTCGCCGAAGGGGTCGTTCACAACGTACCTTGTATTATCCTCGTTGCGGCCGATAATCACGATCCAGTGGCCACCGCCTGTAGGAGCGCCGACAGGTCCGTGATGAAGAATCCCAATAGGAACAGGGATACCGCGCACCAACTGGGAGTCGATATCACTCCAACCGAAGTCCTGACAAAACTCAGCTTTTAACCCGTAAGAAGAGAGCGCAGAAAGCTGAGCGGCAGCAGACGTTGTATCTCCGTACTTATATACAGTTTTAATGTACTGATCGTCTCCAGAAATACTGTTGGGTTTGAGAAATTTTAAAAGCATGGCGCAACTGCTGGAGAAGCAAGTGCGCAGAGGGTCTGTTTGATTATCCCGCTGGCTGTAATAGGGAACCGAAAGAACTAAGGGCTGAGGGTGAGTTACCGTCTCGTCTTCGACTGGAGCGGGGTCATTGATGATTTTGAAATCATTGGGCCACATCCACCACGAGCGGTCAGGCTGAGCCTCCAGAGTCAGCTTGTAGTGCTTCTCGCCGGGAATCATCGTGATGGCCTGCCAGCGGTGTGCTGAGCCCTTAGGGACGAAAAGCTTTTGTTCGGCCGCCAGGTCAGAGGCTTGCTTGGGCTCCCGCTTTAGCCAGGTGTCCCGCTGGGCAAGGATAGAAGCAGACAAGAGCGGATGCAAAACCTTGGTTAAAAATAGCTCGCGCTCAGCTTCTCGGCGATTTTTTAAGCCTTCGATAATCTTTCCGTCGACTTTCGTCCAACGGAGAAACTCAGATGCGACAACAGATGCCTCAGCACCGTCATTCAGTAAACGTAAAAGGGTAGAACTTTTGAAAGCTCCTATACCTACGTTGTACGAAAAGCTGACCAGAGCATCAAATTGATTCTGGTTGACCGAAACCTTAAGAAGGTTATGGACGCCGTCAGCAAAATTGTTGACACTCTCCTGAAGCCACGTGTCGGCTTGGGCTTGAGTGATTGTTAGTTTAGGGCCGACGTGAGGACCAGTCGTACCCCAGCCAATTGTCCAGACGCCGCCAATATCTTGATAAGAAGTTAGCTCACAACCCTCAAAACGCTTGATTAAATCAAGACCTTTGGCGGAAACGTTCACTGAACTTGAACATCAATGCCGATCCGATACTCAGAACCGGAACGGCCTTTCAACTGAATATAGGCGTAATAAGCACCGCTGCTGGCAATTCGCTGCTGAGTAACAGTACTGTTCCGGCTGCTGAACTTGGAGGGAGAAGCAGTCATCACCTCCTCCCCGCTCGAATCCAAAATAATGACATCACCGCAGCTGTTCTGATCTCGAATATCAACCTGCAGGATGCCGGTAGCGTTTACGGTCAGAGGGTAATAATCAGATATCCCGTAAGAACCATCAGCAGCGTATGTACGGCTGGAAGAATCCACGACAACCACGCCGCTGGCGTCGAGAATACGGCGCTGATCGAAATGCGTCGATCCTGTACGGCGCGAGGCGTCGGTCAGACCGCTATTGACTACAGTATTTAGCTCAAGGTTCTTAGTGAACTGAGACACGATCTGTCCGCCGTTTACACACAGTTTAGTAGAAATTTAAGCATGTAACGAGAGTGCCGACCTTTAAAATTTAAATAGCTAAACCAAGTAGATGGGTCCGGAAGCTTTAGTCGCTGCTGCGGCAACGGTGCTTGGTTTCCTTACATGGTCGCACCAACAACGGCAGAGTGTCATTAACGATCGTTTCAACTCGATCAAAAAACGACTAGAGGATGTCGAAAATAAGGTCGGAGAAATCCCGGCTATATACGCCATGAAATCCGAATTAAATGCGGGATTATTAGATATTCGAGATCGTCTAAATCATATTAACGATAAGTTAGATCAATTAATACTGAGCAGGATCAATGAAAAAAACTAACTACAACTTTTGGCTAGCAATTTGCTACGAAATAACTAAAGCATTAACAGAACACTTTAAAGGTTTAAGAAACAATAAAATAATAAGAATGATATCGATATACTGCAAACACGATTGGGTATTGTGGCGGATTGAATCGGCACTGGCAGATGTCGATAAACAAATAGAACAACTGCATAGAGACTGGGATAAAGCAGAAAAACCAAAGAGCAAATATTACGAATTACCTCCAGATGGTTCTAAAGCTCAGCAGTTACTAGGGGGTGAAATGGGCATCCGCAGTAACCATATAAAAGAGTGAGTAAACTTAAAAAAGAGTCTCAATAACCATGGACGACTTACTGAGTAACGTTAAAAGTCTGGTTGAAATCCTCATCGCCATCCACGGGGTGGCTTTGTTGATCGTCAACTTGACGCCGACTCAAAAAGATAACGAAGCAGTGGCTAAGTACTACCGAGTGGTAGAAATCTTGGCCGGCATCGTCACGCGGCTGGCAAAGGACTGATCGCCGGTTCAAGCAAAGGTATTCGGCAGAGCTCCGTATACTCTTGGGCAGATTCGACGGTCTCGTGACTGTCGTTTACCCACTTAAGGATTCTGCTCTCGCGCTCAGGGGTCCAGAACTCCTGGGCGCGATACCAAGAAAACCAAGGTAAGTCAGACTTAGCTAAGTTACAGCAGGCGCAGGACGCAATAAGATTACTGCGGGCTGTTGTACCGCCACGGGCTTTCGGCACGACGTGATCTAGAGTATCAGGATTGGAACGTCCGCAATAAGCACAAGCCTGCCAAGCGTCAAAAATATCTCGTCGGAACCTCTTTCTGGCTTTACTCCGCTGTAAACACTTGAGTTCAAACACATAATCTTGTTCGCCCACTCAATGTGTGCGGCTCAGAACAAGTTTAGCTAAATGAACAAAGTCAAACTTGAATTAAATCGGGCAAATATCGATCAAGAGTGAGGATGTGCTTAGAGGCTGCTTCAAAAGTTTCAGCCAAAAACAAGCAAGCCAACTCAGGATCCGTTCTATCCCCGCAGGTAAACACATCGACGGCGGCGTATCCGTGCTCGGGCCACGTGTGGATCGAAATGTGGGACTCGGCGAGCAGCGCAAAACCGGTGACACCCTGAGGGGTGAACGGATGGGTTCGGATATCAATTAAAGTCGCATGAGACACGCGGGCAGCCTCAGCCAAAGCATCGCGAATGAAAGCTTCGTCGTTAAGTTTTTGCGCAGAGGCGCGGTAAAGCTCCAGAACACAATGCTTGCCGCAGCCCATCTAACGCACCCAAACTGTTTCAATTGTAGTGCGGTTTACTGGCATAGCAGCTAAAGTCCATAGCGGCTCACAAAAAGTCATGGTTAAACCCAGAGTGCAATGGTTGACAAAAGATCACTCGTTGTGGGAAGTCGATTGGTTGCGCTTTTTGTTTAAGCCAGTTCAGGATTACATAGAAGTTGAATTTGAAGAAGATAAAATAAAAACAGATGAAAACACTATATTAATATGTAATCATTCAGTACCGTATAGAAATGTTTTAAATAGACTAAGGCAAGAGGGCAAAAAATATGCAATCGTTCTTCTGAGCGACGAAAATCTTATAGAGCCTTGTGAATGGCTCCACGACCCGCACTGCGTTGGGTTGATGAGGAATTATATAAACCCTATGTTATTAGGACACCCTAAAGTGTCTGTGTTTGGACTCGGTTATAAAATTGGATTAGTTAAAGAGTTACAAATAAAAGAAAAGCGCAAGTCGGTGTGGTCGTTCGCAGGAACCCCTCACAAAGATCGAGCAGCTGTTATAGAGAAATTTAAAGAGCTGCAACCTTACAAAGTGCACACCTGCAGCGGTTTCAACGCAGCGGATGGACTAAATACAAAAGAATACGCAAAGTTACTTAAAGATAGTAAGTACGCGCTATGTCCTCCAGGACAGGACAGCATGGATTCATTTAGAATATACGAAGCATTAGAAGCCGGTTGTGTGCCTGTGTGCTTAAAAAACACAGGTTACTGGCACGTATATCCCTCTTACTGGCATGGGGTGTTTATCGGAGAGTCCACGTTGCCTTTTGTGTGTGAAAACACCTGGGAAGATTGTATAAGTACTATAAAACAGGTAGAAAAAGCAGGTCTATATAAAGAGATTCAGAATGATTGTAAATTTTTTTGGGATAAATGGAAAACCGCCTGGCAAAACCAAGCGGTTAAACTTTACGAGAAATTGTAGTGAAGGGGACTACTGGGCTTTGAGAGCTGCTACTTCAGCTTCCAGGGCTTCGATGCGAACCTGGGCTTCCTGAAGGGCTTTGATCGCCATCCAGTACATTTGCTGCTCTTTGACGCCGAGCTTCTCGGGTTGATCGTCCTTGGCTTCTTCAAAGACGGTGATCACTTCAGGGCAGCTTTCCGCCACCTGCTGCGCGATCACACCAAGGTTCAGGTCAGCATCGTCGGGTTGATCTTTGTATCGGTAGTTGACGATCTCCCACTCCTTGATGCAGTCCCAGGTGCCAGCAGCGGGGCTAATGTCTTTCTTGGCGTTGCGGTCGGAGAGGTTGACGTCGTTGGCTTGGTAGTTGGCTAAGCCACCATTCGATCTAAATCCTGCCCTTAAGGTACTTGAACCATAACAACCAAGAAATAGACTTGCCGTGTTATTTATATCTGTAGCGTAAAAAATTTGAACGCCAAGCGGACTACTGCTGTTTCTATTAGTAACAATTAGTGCTTCGTATCCATTATTATTTGTTACTAATTCATGTACAGCATCATACCCGGAGCCTGTACCAATATAGGCGGCACCTCCAGACGCAGCTTTTAATGCTCCTGCGGCTGTAATTCTTGCTCGCTCCGTTGAAACCCCCGCCCCATCCGCCGTTGTAGAAAATACGAGACGGCCTGGCATGTCGTTAGCGCCTGACGTGCCGTCAACAAATGCCGAAATGTTTGCAGCTTCTACTAGCTCGCTGCCGTCTGCAGCTTGAAATCTAATTTGCCCAATGCAATTACCGCTTGGAACCAGGTCATAAGAATTAAGGGTAGTTCCGTTGGAACGAGCAAGCATTAAGCTCACCCCTGCATTGCTTGAAGTGCTGTTGTTGTTTGCTGTCAGTGACAGCATGTATAATTCTTTAGCCGCAGTTCCCGCAGCCTCAAACTGCACCAGCGGATCTTGCCCTGATGCTGAATTATTAAACTTGTCACGCGCACTAGACGTACCAACTAAGAGGCGCCCACTTGAGTCAATTTGAGCCCGCTGTGTGTCATTTGTCGCAAATACAAGCGG
>Ga0129333_10000647_pt1 | contig 29573 bp, 27 predicted proteins | sample CPB6_08_DNA_FD_94474 | JGI IMG/M metagenome (GOLD analysis project Ga0129333, IMG submission 94474) | Freshwater to marine salinity gradient microbial communities from Chesapeake Bay, USA - CPBay_Sum_0.6_0.8_DNA | ecosystem: Environmental > Aquatic > Marine > Coastal | place: USA: Chesapeake... | reverse complement strand
GATGCTGTTCCGCTATGGCGACACGCCCCTGGGGATGGTGGAGAGCGCCCTGGAGTTCATTCGCATCTGCGATCGGCTCGACTTCCACAACATCGTGATCTCGATGAAGGCGTCGCGGGCGCCGGTGATGCTGGCGGCCTACCGGATGATGGCCGATCGGATGGACGCCGAAGGCTTCCATTACCCGCTGCACCTGGGCGTCACCGAAGCCGGTGACGGCGACTACGGCCGGATCAAGAGCACCGCCGGCATCGCAACCCTGCTGAGCGAGGGCCTGGGTGACACCATCCGCGTCTCCCTGACCGAGGCTCCGGAGAAGGAGATTCCCGTCTGCTACGCGATCCTGCAGGCCGTCGGGCTGCGCAAGACGATGGTGGAGTACGTCAGCTGTCCCAGCTGCGGCCGCACCCTGTTCAACCTGGAGGAGGTACTGCATAAGGTGCGCAGCGCCACAGCCCATCTCACCGGCCTCGACATCGCCGTGATGGGCTGCATCGTCAACGGTCCTGGCGAGATGGCCGATGCCGATTACGGCTATGTGGGCAAGACCCCCGGTGTGATCGCCCTCTACCGCGGCCGTGATGAGATCCGTCGCGTTCCTGAGGCCGAGGGGGTCGAGGCGCTGATCGCCCTGATCCGCGAGGACGGTCGCTGGGTCGATCCCTGAGGTTCGGAGTTGACCGCCGGCCAGCCTCCGAACCCGGCCTCTCGGCGGTGATCACCCCCATTTCTTCCGGTTCTCCGCCGCGCTCCGGTTGCGGAGCAGGCGTTAACTTGAGTGTGGCAAAGGGTTCTGGAGAAGCGCTGCATGGCCAGCGGTGACGGTTCGGCTCGCAGGATCGGGCGCACGCCGATGCTGCTGTTGGTGGGCGTCGGTGCGGTGACGGCCCTTGTGGTACCGCCGCTGCTCGAGCCCGGTGCCGCCTCGCTGATCAGCGACAGCCCCAAGGAGGTCATTGACCAGACCTGGCAGATCGTTTTCCGCGATTATCTGGATATCAACGGTAAATACACACCCGAGAAGTGGCGTGCCCTGCGCCGTCAGGTGCTGGCCAAGAGTTATGGCAGCCCCAAGGAGAGCTACGAGGCGATCCGTGGCATGCTGGCGAGTCTTGATGACCCCTACACGCGCTTCCTCGATCCGCGTGAGTTCAAGGAGATGCAGATCGACACCTCCGGTGAACTATCGGGGGTGGGTATTCAGCTGAGCCTCGATAAGGACAGCAAGGAGTTGGTGGTGGTCAGCCCGATTGAGGGTTCTCCCGCCTCCCGCGCCGGTGTGCTGCCCAAGGATGTGATCACGGCGATCGATGGCAAGAGCACCCGTGGCATGACCACCGAAGACGCGGTCAAGCTGATCCGCGGTCAGGCCGGCACCAAGGTGACGATTCAGCTGCGCCGTGCCGGCAAGACGATTGACACCCCCTTGGTGCGCGAGCGGATCGAGCTCCATGCCGTGGACAGCCAGGTCAACACCACCGCGGATGGCACCCGCATCGGCTATATCCGCCTGAAGCAGTTCAATGCCACCGCCGCCAAGGATATGGCCGCGGCCGTCAAGAACCTGGAGGGCCAGGGGGTGCAGGGCTATGTGCTGGATCTGCGCAGCAATCCCGGTGGTCTGTTGATGGCCAGCGTCGCGATCGCTCGCCAATGGCTCGATGAGGGGGTGATCGTCTCCACCAAGACCCGCGATGGCATTCAGGACATCAAGCGGGCCAATGGCCATGCCCTGACCAAGCGGCCCCTGGTGATCCTGGTGAACGAGGGGTCCGCCAGCGCCAGCGAGATTCTCTCCGGCGCCCTGCAGGACAATCACCGCGCCGTGTTAGTGGGTGAAAAGACGTTTGGCAAGGGTCTGGTGCAGTCGGTTCGGGGCTTGTCGGATGGCTCCGGCATGACCGTGACGATCGCCAAGTACCTGACCCCGAGCGGTCGCGACATCCACAAACATGGGATCGACCCTGATGTGCGGGCCAAACTGTCGCTTCAGGACGCGCAGAAACTGCGCCTTGAGGATCTCGGAACCAGCAAGGACGGTCAATACCGCGTGGCGGAATCGACGCTGGTCAAGCAGCTGAAGTCGGCCAATGCGGTGACCCGCAACACGACCTATAGCCCCACCAGTGCCAACCTGCCAGCGGCCGTCGGCGCTGCGTCGAAGACCCCCTGAGGTCAGGCGATCAGGCGGCTCCGCCCACCGGTTGCATCAAGCCGCCACCGGGGGTGGAGTCGTCGTCGTCATTGCCGGTGTCGCCCTGAAGAAGGGCGAACACGCCGAGGGCCAGGATGCTCACCAGGCCGGAGATCAGGCTGTAACCCCCCTGAAGCCCGCTGCCCAGATCGATCAGCTCGCCCATGCTGGCCCCTTAACAGAACTTCTCAGAATTGTAACGGAGGTTTGCGGCGGCTGCATTGGCGATTGGCGATTGCTGCACCGGTCGCTCGGGCTGGGCCTCAGACCGTCAGCACTGCAGCGTTCTGCTCCGCCTGGCGCTCGGCCCGCTGGGCGTCGCTCAGCCCATCGGCGCCGGGGATCTGCTCGGCCATCTGGCGCAGCCAGCCCATCAGCTCCTCCACCTGCTTCTCGATCGGCAGCACCCCGAGGCCCCGCGCCAGCACCTTGGCGGTGCTGCCGGCGCCGCCCTGATACACCAGCCGGCCGTGCAGGTGCTGCGGTAGCCCCTGGCGCAGCAGACGGAACGCCGGCTCTTCCATCGGTGTCTCCAGGGCGATGTTGGGTTTCTCCGGTTTGATCCGCGAGAAGCCGCAGCGCCGGGCCACCAGCTTCAGCTCCATCAGCTGCAGCAGGGCCGTCACCGGTGCCGGGATCGCGCCGTAGCGATCCACCCAGTCGGCCGCCAGCTGCAGCAGGGCTTCGGGGCTGCCGCATTCGGCTGCGGCGCGATAAGCAGCCATCTTCTCGTCGTTGTCGGTGATCCAGTCGCCGGGAATGAAGGCCGTGATCGGCAGATCGATCTGGGTGTCGTCGACCCGGGGGATGTCCTGCCCCTGGATTTCCGCCAGACACTCCTGCAACATCTCCATGTAGAGATCGAAGCCGATGGTTTCCATCTGGCCGCTCTGCTCCACCCCCAGCAGGTTGCCGACGCCGCGGATCTCCATGTCGCGCATGGCCAGCTGGTAGCCGCTGCCGAGCTGGGCGAATTCCTGGATCGCCCGCAGCCGCTGCCGCGCCGCATCGCTGAGCGAGGCATCACCGGGATAGAACAGCCAGGCGTGGGCCTGGATGCCGCTGCGGCCGACCCGACCGCGCAGCTGATACAGCTGGGCCAGGCCGAACTTCTGAGCGTCCTCGATCAGGATCGTGTTGACGCGAGGGATATCGAGGCCACTCTCCACGATCGTGGTGCAGAGCATCAGATCGGCCTCGCCGGCGTTGAACGCCACCATCGCGTTCTCCAGTTCGCCCTCGGCCATCTGGCCGTGGGCCACCAGCAGTTTCAGACCCGGGATCATCAGCCGCAGCCGCTCGGCCACCTCCTCGATCCCCTCCACCCGCGGCACCACGTAGAAGATCTGGCCGCCGCGATCGAGCTCCTGGCGGATGGCGCTGCGCACCGCCTCCTCATCGAGGGCGGCCAGGTGGGTCTTGATCGGCCGGCGCAGTGGCGGCGGCGTGGTGATCAGGCTCATCTCACGCACGCCCGAGAGGCTCATGTAGAGGGTGCGCGGGATCGGCGTGGCGCTCAGCGTCAGCACGTCCACGTCCTTGCGCAGCGCCTTGATCTTCTCCTTCTGGTTCACGCCGAAGCGCTGCTCCTCATCCACCACCAGCAGCCCCAGCTGCTTGAAGGCGGTGCCCTTGCTCAGCAGCTGGTGGGTGCCCACCACCACATCCACCGTGCCCTCGGCCAGACCCTCCTGGATCGCCTTGCGCTCGCCGGCGGTGCGGAAGCGGTTGAGCAGGCTCACCTTGAGCGGGTAGGGCGCGAAGCGCTCCGACAGCGAACGCCAGTGCTGCTGCGCCAGCACGGTGGTGGGGGCCAGCATCGCCACCTGCTTGCCGGCGGTGACGGCCTTGAAGATCGCCCGGATCGCCACCTCGGTCTTGCCGAAGCCCACATCGCCGCACACCAGCCGGTCCATCGGCTGGGGCTGCTCCATGTCGCGCTTCACCTCGCTGATCGCCTTGAGCTGATCGGGGGTGGGTTCGTAGGGGAAGGACTCCTCCAGCTCGCTCTGCCAGGGGCCATCGGCCGGGAAGGCGAAGCCGGGTGCCTTGTGGCGCTCCGCATAGAGCTTCACCAGATCAAGCGCCACCTTGCGCACGGCCTTGCGGGCCCGCTCCTTGGCCTTGCTCCAGGCGGTGCCCCCCATGCGGTTGAGCTCGGGCGGCTGTTCGGTGGTGGCGCGGTAGCGGCCGAGGCTGCCCAGCTGGTCGGCCGCCACCCGCAGCAGGCCATCGGCGTACTGCACCACCAGGTAGTCGCGCGATTCGCCGCCGACCGCCAGTTTCTCGAGCTTGAGGAATTTGCCGATGCCGTGGTTGCGGTGCACCACGAAATCGCCGGGCCGCATCTTGTTGGGATCCACCGTGCGGCTGGCTGCCTTGCGGCGCCGGCGCACGTAGCCCGTGGCGGCCAGGGAGTGCTGGCCGAAGAACTCGCGGTCGCTGATCACCACCAGCTTCCAGGCCGGCAGTTGCAGTCCCTCCAGCTCGGCGGTGCCCCGCGTCTTCAGCGCCACGGGTGTGCGCTGCTCGACCAGGCGCTCGATCGCCGGCACGTCGGCCGGGTTCGGCACGAAGCGGGTGATGCAGTCGTGCTCCTCCAGCAGCGCCACCGCCCGCGTGGGCTGAGCCGAGAGCAGCCACACCGTGGCCTTCTCAGCTACGTAGCCCTTCACCAGAGCGGCCAGTTTGCCGAAGGCATTGGGGTAGGCCGGCACCGGCCGGCTGGCCAGATCGAAGCTGTTGGGGTGGTTGTCGCTCTCGTGCAGCTCGGCCAGATCGAAGCCGCGGAAGTCGCCGCAGGCCTGCTCCAGTGCCATGAGGGGATCGCGGTGCAGCGCCGCGGGCAGGGGGGCTCCCAGCTCGGCGCAGATCTCGCCGTGGTGTTCAGCGGCATGGTTGAACCACTGCTCACCGTGGGAGAGGCAGTGCCGCCGCTCATCCACCGCGATCAGGGTGGCGGGGTTGAGGTAATCGAGCAGGGAGGCGGGCTGCTCCCAGGCCAGGCCCATCAGCCGGCGCAGCCCTTCCGGTGTGCCGCCTTCCAGCAGCTGCTCCAGCGCTTCGGGGCTGAGCAGGCTGTCGAGCCCATCGGGCACCGCCTCGCGCAGAGCCTCGGCGATCAGCGGCCCGTAGCCGCTGGGGGTGAGGCGCACCACCTCGATCGGATCGAGCGAGCGCTGGCTGGCCGGGTCGAACTCGCGCAGCTTCTCCAGTTCTTCGCCGAAGAACTCCAGGCGCACCGGCAGCTCGGCGCTCACCGGGAACACATCGACGATGTCGCCGCGGCGGCTCCAGCTGCCCTCCTGTTCGATGCTGCTCACCCGCTCGTAGCCGAGCCGCGTCAGGGTCTCGCCGAGCTGATCGAGATCGAGGCTGTCGCCCTTGCGCAGGCTCAGGCACTGGGCCCGCAGGGCCGCCGGCGGCGGCAGGTGCGGTTGCAGGGCACGCTCGGTGGCCACGATGGCCAGGGCGCCGCGCCCGCCGTCATCCAGCAGCTCGCTCAGCACCTGCAGCTGCCCCCAGGTGATCTCGTCGGTGGGATCAAAGGGTTCGTAGGGGCTGCCTTCGCTGGTGGGGTACAGCTGGCAGCTGCGCCAGCCCATCAACTCCAGCAGTGACGCCCAGCGGCCGGCCTCCTCCAGGGTGGGCACCAGCACCAGCAGAGGCACCGCTCCGCCGCCGGCCAGCGCGCTGCTGATCAAAGCCCGGGCGCCCCGTCCCGCTCCGCTCAGCCGCAGCCGCTCAGGCCGGTCCAGGCGGGCCAGCACCTCCCCGGTGAGCGGCACCTGCTGCAGCTGGCGCACCAGGGGGGTGAGGGGCATGGCGTGGAGAGCGGGCATCGAGTGAGGGGCATCCTCGCAATCGGTGGCCGGTCGCCGTGTCCTACCTAGCTTGGCGAAGCGAACTGCCCGGGGAGCTCAAAAGCTTGCTGCTGCGGCCTGTGCTGGGTGCCTCGCTGCTGCTGTTGGGAGCCGCCGCCCTGGCCCTGCTGCAGACGCGCCCGCCGCTGCCCGGGGCGGTGCCCTTTCAGCCGGCGCTGAGCGCCCAGCGCCCCAGGCTCCTGCCCAGTGATTTTCCCCTCGACCCCGAACGGGATCCGTTGCTGTTCAGCCAACTGGATGCCGGCGATCGCAGCTGGCAGCCCCGCGCCGAGCCGATCCCCGGTGGTGGCATTCGCTATGTCTATCGGCGGCAGGTGGGCGATCCGCCCCTGAGTCTGGAACAGATCAAGGCGTTGATCCGCCAGCCCCCCAGCTTCATGCTGGAACGGCAGGCGATCCGGACGCTGCTGCAGACGTTGCGGGCCCGGGGTGTGCGGGTGGTGCTCGGGCCGCCGCGCCAGCGCGGAGCCGCCGGGGAATGGGAGCCCCGCAGCGCTGTGCTGCGCATCCGGCCGGATGTGCCTGGCAAGGGCAGTCATCATTTCGCCATCGTCCTCAACCATGAGGCGATTCATGTGGCCCAGAGCTGCCGCCGCGGCCACCTGCATGCTGAGCCCCAGCCGCTCGGTCTGTCCCGTCAGGTGGCCCTGCGCCAGCGCGCCAACCTGGCCGCGCCGATCTATGCGGGTCAGTCGCCCCAGCAGCGGCGGTTGGAGGAGGAGGCCTACGCCAATCAGCAGCACCTCAGCCTGGGCTGGCAACTGCTGCAGGCGCACTGCCGGCATTGATGAGCTGCTCCTCCAGCAGCATGTTGAACTGCAGCAGCTGTTCATCGCTCAGTTGCTGACGGCTGGTCAGTCGGAACTGCTCCTCCAGCAGCTGGCGACCGCGCCCGGCGTCCCAGCGCAGGCTGGCTAGAAGTTCATCGCACTGGCTGAGCAGATCGCGGCGGCGCAGTGGCACGGATGCGCCCTCCGGCGTGCTGTCCATGGGCAGAAGGCGCAGGGCACGCACATAGGCCAGCAGGTCGGTGTAGGTAGTGATGCGGCTGCGGCTGGGATGGCCGAAGGCGCGCTGCAGGTAGAGCGATTCCTGGCTGCGATCCCATTGCAGTCGAGCCAGCTGGATCTCGAGTTCGGCGAGCTCATCGCTCCAATCGTCCGGATCCCGGGCCGGTTCCGCCACCGCTGCGGGCTGCTCCGCTGGCCACGGATGGGGCTCAGGTGGTTCAGGCGGTTGCATGCCGTGATCCGGGCTGGTTTGCCCGCCCTCGAACAGGGTCTCCTGGGTTGGACCCTGATCCCGGGCCGGCGCTGCGATCTCGGCGGGCTGGATCCGCACTGGGGCTGGTGCCATGGGTCGTGCTGCCTGGGCCGTTGGGGCCAGGGCTGCTGCGGTCAGCGACACCTGGACGGACTGGTCCTTCAGCCGCAGCCGCAGCCGTGTCATGGCCCGGTCTTCGGCGGTTTCGGCGTCGGCGGCCTCGCCGAGGCTGCGCCCCAGACAGCTGCCACTCAGCCAGGCACTGGCTTCCACCACCCGCCGGCCCTGTTCCGCATGGGCCAGGCGTGCCTCAAACCAGGGTTCCGGGGTGGCGTCTGGCGCAGGTGGCATCGGCTCAGGCTCCATCGCCGCGGCGGCAGGGTGCGATCTCCCTAGAGTGCCTCCCTCTCGGATCCGCTGCAGGCCTCGATGGAAGCGGAATCAATCCAATCCCTTTCGCCCTTGATCGAGGCGGCGGATCAGTGGGGTGAGTGGCTGCTGCTGCTGCCCCTGCTGGTGGCGTTGGAGGCGGTGCTCTCCGCCGACAACGCCATCGCCCTGGCGGCGATTTCGCGCCGTCTCAAGGATCCGGCTCAGCAGGGCCAGGCCCTGAATCTGGGCCTGGGGCTCGCCCTGCTGTTTCGCCTGGCCCTGATCGGCGTTGCCCGTTGGGTGCTCGATTTCTGGCCCCTGCAGCTCCTGGCGGCCGGCTATCTGCTCTGGCTCTGTGCCACCAGTCTCTGGCCGCAGGGCGCTGGCAGCAGCGCCACCCCTGATGGCCCTGCTGAAGGCTCTGCCACCGACCTGCCGTCCGATCCTGCTGCCGTCGAGGCGGACCTGCACGGGCCATCGCTTCAGGCCCATCCACCCCACGATCGCGGCCTGGCTGCGGTGGCGACCACCCTCGCGCTCACCGATCTGGCCTTCTCCCTCGACAGCGTGGCGGCCGCCGTCGCCGTCAGCGACAACCTGTTGCTGGTGATGGTGGGTGGCGTGATCGGTGTGGTGGCCCTGCGCCTCACCTCAGCGCTGTTCATCCGCTGGATCGCTGAATTCGACCATCTCGAGACCGCCGGTTACCTGGCGGTCGGGTTGGTCGGGATCCGCCTGGTGCTGCGGGTGCTGCTGCCGGAGCTGGTGCCGCCCGAATGGCTCCTGCTGGCCCTGGTGGCCCTGCTGTTCAGCTGGGGATTCTCCAGGCGCACGCCCCAGACGGTGCAGGAGGTGAGCCCCTGAGCCCAACGCGTGTTGAGCTGCTTCAGGCCGGTAGCAACCGCCTGCTGGAGCGCCTGGAACTGGAGGAGGTGCCCCAGCCTGGTCGCTGGCTGGTGGTCGGGGAGCGCAGCTACCTGGTGTTGCAGCGCCATCACCGCTACCAACTGCGGGCAGGCCGCTATGAACTCAGCACTATTGCCCTGCTGGTGAAGCTGCAACGCCAGCCGGCTGATGCCCGTTTCTGGCAGGGGCGCTGGGTGATCGGCGATCCCAGCTGCCGCTTCAATGCCCGCTCGCCGCTGCTGCGCTGTGCCGTGCTCCCGGATGGCCCCTGTGACCGCTGCGCTCACCACAGCCCTGCACTGCCATGACCGATCCCACCCTGAGCTGGTGGGTCGGCCAGCTGGTGGCTGGCCATGGCGTCGCCTCCGGTCGCGCCAGCGACAGCCCCTATCCGGCGGGCACGATCACGCTGCAGGCCCCGCACTTCCGTCGTCTGGGTCTGGATCTGGCCCCTTACCAGCCCGCCACCCTCAATCTGGAGTTCGGGCCCGGCGCCTGGCAGTTGCGGAATCCAGACCACTGCATGCCGCACCTGCGCTGGACTGACCGACACCCACCTGAGACCTTCTCGTTCTGGCGTTGTCGTCTGCGATGGTTGGCCCCCCCTCACCACGAAGCCCCCGCCGAGACGGATCCGCGGGACCGTGAGGCTCTGATCTACCACCCCCACCCGGAAACCAAACGGGCCCACCATCACAGCGCTTCCCGGCTTGAGGTGCTGGCCCCGCCGCTGGGGACCCTCCCGCTCGGCACGCGCTTTGCGCTGGGGGTGGATGCCGGTCGCTGTCGTTTCGTTGCCAGGGTGCTGGATGGCAGGCAGGCCCTGATCAGGCGCCACCAGTTGCTGGAGTTCCTCAAGTTCCGCGTGCTGGCGGCGCAGCATCAGTTCTTCGTCGATCTCGAACGCGATGGCTCGCCCGCAGTGGCGCTGCGCGACTGGTTGGCGCAGTGCTGGCCCGCTGGTTGTGCGCTCAGCGATGCCGATCTGCTGTTCACGCTCGAGCAGGCCCGGCAGCTCTACACCGAGGAGCCCCGACACGGCGGACCCTAGGGTGACTCCATCCCCAGGGCCGCTGCCATAACGTCCCCCTCCACTCCCGCGGCCGGACAGCAGCCGCCCTCCCGCTCCACCACCCGGCGGCGTCGCCGCGGCAGCGCCAGCCCCAGTGGCGCTGGCGCTACGGGCAGCCGATCCCCGAACGGCGCTGGTCAGCCCCCAGGGGTCATGCCATCGCCCCGCTCTGCCCAACCTCAGCGCCGTGCGCAGCCCGCCGTGCCGCCGCCGAGTGAGGAGGCGCTGAACGCTTCCCCCTTCGCAGCGCTTGGTCTGGGTCGTCCCATCGTTCAGGCGGTGATCGAGAAGGGTTACACCAACCCGTCGCCGATCCAGCAGCAGTGCATCCCGGCTGTGCTGGAGGGCCGTGATGTGATGGCAGCCGCCCAGACCGGCACCGGCAAGACGGCAGGCTTCACCCTGCCGATGCTGGAACGGCTGCGCCATGGTCCCCACGCCCGCAACAACGTGGTGCGGGCCCTGGTGCTCACGCCGACCCGCGAGCTGGCGGCTCAGGTGGGTGAGAACGTCGCGGCCTATTCCCGACACCTCGACCTGCGCTCCGATGTGGTGTTCGGTGGCGTCAAGATCAATCCGCAGATGATGCGGTTGCGTGGCGGCGCCGACGTCCTGGTGGCCACTCCCGGTCGCCTGATGGACCTGGCGCAGCAGAACGCCGTCAGGCTCGATCGCGTGGAGATCCTGGTTCTCGATGAAGCCGACCGCATGCTCGACATGGGCTTCATCCGCGATATCCAGAAAATCCTGCGGCTGCTGCCCGCCAGACGCCAGAACCTGCTGTTCTCCGCCACCTTCGAGGCCTCGATCCGCAAGCTGGCCACCGGCCTGCTGCACAACCCCGTGCAGTTGCAGGCCACCCCGGAAAACCGCACCGCCGCCACGGTGGAGCACATGCTTCACCCCTGCGACATGGATCGCAAGCCCGAGTTGCTCGGGCATCTGATCCGCAGCAACGACTGGCAGCAGGTGCTGGTGTTCTCGCGCACCAAGCACGGCGCCAACCGCATCGCCGATCGCCTGAGCAGCGAGGGCATCGCCGCCGCCGCCATTCATGGCAACAAGAGCCAGGGGGCCCGTACCCGTGCCCTGGCCGGCTTCAAGAGCGGCGAGGTGCGCGTGCTGGTCGCCACCGACATCGCCGCCCGCGGCATCGACATCCACCAGCTGCCGCATGTGGTCAACCTCGATCTGCCCAACCAGGCCGAGGATTACGTGCATCGCATCGGTCGCACCGGCCGCGCCGGCCACAGTGGCCACGCCGTGTCGCTGGTGGCGGCCGAGGAGCATGAACTGCTGCGGGCGATCGAACGTCTGATCGGCAATGCCCTGCCCCGCCAGGAGGTACCCGGCTTCGAACCCACCGTTCTCACGGCGCCGCCCCTGGATCTCAGCGGCGGTCGGGGGCGTGGTGGCCGCGGCGGCGGGGGTGGTCGTTCCGGCGCCGGCCGTAGCCCAGGCCGCGCTGCAGGCCCTCGTCCCGTGGCTCGCGGCCGTTGACCGTTGAGACCCGGCTCGCCAGCTGATGGGGTTTGATCCGCGCCAGTGGCCGTCGGCTTCCCAGCCGCGACGGGTCACCACCAACATCGATGCCCTGCTTGCCGAAAACCAAGCCCTGCTCGCTGAAAACCAAGCCTTGCGCCGCGAGGTTCAGCAGTTGCGGCGGCTCCTGGAGCAGTGGGATCGCCAATCCCGCCCTGATCCCGGTGCACAGCGGCAGGGGTCCCAGTCTCAGGGCTCAGCACGCGTCACGGCCGAGCGGGTGCAGCAGTGGGGTGATGCCCTCGCTGCCCAGACCGGCTGGCGCGAGCTGCGCCTCGGCGATCCGCATACGGGTACGGGACTGCGCGGCCTGATCGAGACCCTCAACCGTCGCAGCTTCTTTCCTCAGCTGACCCTCGAACAGCGCCTGGATCGGCTGGTGCCTGGGCTCGGCGGCGATCTGCAGCAGGCCCTGGCCGGCCCGGATAACCGCCGCCGTTTGGCGATTCGCGCCGCCTTCGCGCTCTACGGCGTCAGCGCCCTGGAGTGGCTTGATGATGATCCCAATCGCGTCGTCGCCGACCTGCGCGCCCGCCAGCGCAGCGAGTCAGGCCGCCGCACCAGCAGCGACCACAGGAGTCAGCGCAGCAGCCAGGGCAGCGACAGCCGTGGCCGCAACACCACAGGCTTCTCGGGCGGACAGCAGCACCAGCAGGCAGCCGACGCGCCTGCGGGAGCCGATCCGCGCCGGGTTGAGGCCTATCGGCTGTTGGGCCTGCCCTGGGGTGCGCCGACCGAGGCGATCAAGCGTGCCCACCGCCGGCTGGTCAAGCAGCACCACCCCGATCTGGGCGGCCGCGCCGAGGACTTCCATCGCATCAGCCAGGCCTACCAGCTGCTGGTCGCCTGAATCCCTCCCTCCGCGGCCTGCGGCTCAGTCCCAGTCGCCCAGTCGCTCACCCAGCTCGGCACCCAGCTGCTGGATCAGGGCCTGGCCGCTGCTGGCCCGCTTGCCCTCCAGCTGGGCTTCGCGCAGCAGCAGTGGGCAACCGCCGCTGGCCACCACCACGCCAACCTCCGGTTCAATCGCCAGCACCGTGCCCGGTGGATCACCGGGTATCGCTGCGCTGCTGCCGGACTCCAGCCCCCAGCGCTGCGCCAGGCTGGCGGCGGTCGGGCTGAGCTGGTCCGCCAGGCGCCGCACCAGCGGTTCAGTGGCCAGCACCTTCAGGCGCAGGCCCTTCCAGCTTGTGGTGGCACCCGGGTAGAGCCCCATCACCGTGCGATGGATCGCCAGGGCCGAGCGGCTCCAGTCGATCCGGGCGTCGTCCTTGTTGAGCATGCGGGCGTAGGTGAGACCCTCCTCCCCCTGGCTGCGGACCCCCAGCCGGGCCAGTCGCTCAGCCTCCGGCCCGGGACCCGCCGCTTCAGTGCGGGGCATCGCCTCCACCAGCAGCTCGGCCGTCAGCCGGGCCAGTCGTGTGGCCAGCTGTTGGGCGTTCTCGAGCAGGCCGATCGGGATGGTCCGCTCCAGCAGCACCGGTCCCGTGTCGAGTCCCTCTTCCATCGCCATGATCCCCACGCCCGTTTCGGCGTCACCCTCCAGCAGCGCCCATTGGATCGGCCCGGCCCCCCGCCAGCGCGGTAACAGTGAGCCATGGCCGTTCCAGCAGCCCAGGGGCGGTTGGGCCAGCACCTCCGGCGGCAGGATCTGACCGAAGGCCACCACCACCGACACATCCGCTCCCAGGGCTGCCAACAGCTGCTGACAGTCCAGATCGCGGCGGATGCGCTCCGGCGTGAACACCGGCAGTCCCAGCTCCAATGCCCGCGCCTTGACTGCTGAGGGCATCAGGGCCTTGCCCCGGCCTCGGCGGCGATCCGGCTGGCTCACCACCCCCACCAGTTGATGACCGGCGGCCACCAGGGCCTCAAGGCTCGGTACCGCGTAGGCAGGCGTGCCCCAGAACAGAATCTTCATGGGGTCATTGTCGTGGCCTCAGGCTTCGCCGGTGATCGAGAGGCCCTCCACCCACACCAGCGGGCAGAGCCCATCAGGGGTGATCTTGGCCTCGCCCTCGAAGCCGATGATCGCCTTCAGCACCTGGCGGATATCGCCGGCCACGGTCGCGGCTTCGATCGAGCGGGCCTCACCGCCGCGCACCAGCCAGCCGTCGAAGGGCAGAGAGAAGGACCCCTGGCTGGCTTTCACGCCGGCATGCAGAGCCGAGAGCGAGTCGATCCAGACGATTGCCTGATCGGCCTGGAAGCGATTCAGGCCCGCCTGGCCACCGCTGCTGCCGGTCGTGGCGCCGATCTCCAGCCAGTCCGCCCCCACCGACACCTTCGCACCCAGGCCGGCATGGCCGGTGGGTGCCACGCCGAAGGCGCGGGCGGTGGCTTCCGAATGCAGGAAGTTGCGCAACACCCCGCCCTCGATCAGCGCCAGCCGCTGGGTCGGCGTGCCTTCACCGTCAAAGGCCGAGGCACCGACGTTGCCGGGGTGCAGGCCGTTGTCGTGGATGGAGAGGAACGGCACCGCCAACTGCTCGCCGAGCGACTCGCGGTTGCTGAGGCTGACGCCATCGAGGACGGCGCGGGCGTTGAACAGGCCGCTGAAGGCGCCGATCAGATCGAGGAAGGCCTCCGGGCTGAACACGCAGGTGTAGCGGCCGGTCTCGATCGGGGCGTAGTCGAGATGGCTGATCGTGCGCTCCGCCGCCTCATCGATGCAGCCCGCGACATCGAGGTCGCCGGCGCCGTAGGCCAGGCGTACGGCGCCGGCGCTACGGGGTTTGCGGCCGGCTTCTTCCGCCCTGGCGTACAGGTAGAGGCTGGCGGTGCTCAGACGCTGCTGGCGGCAGGCGCCGTCGCTGTTGAGGTAGATCCGCTCGCTGGTGCGCTCGGCCAGGCCGTTGTAGGGCACCGTGCCGATCGCGCTGTGGCGAGCGAGCAGCTGGCGCTCGGCGTCCTTCAGGGTCTCGAGCAGCTGCAGGATGCCCGCGGGCTCATGGATCGGCTGATCCAGGCTGGCCAGCGGAGCCGTCGCCAGCGGCGAGAAGGCCGGCGTGTCGTCCGGGTTGCCGAAGGCGCTGGCATCACGGGCACCCGCCAGGGCGCGGGCCAATCCGGAGGGCGAGAGGTCGGAGGTGCTGGTGATGCCCACCAGGCCGTCGTCGTTCCAGACGCGAATGGTGATTGAGCTGCGCTGGGCTCCCTTGAGCTGTTTGGCCTCGCCGCGATCCACCTGCACGGAGGTATCGGAGCTGCAGGCCGCGCCCAGGTCCCAGCGGCGGATGCCGGCGTTGGCGGCGATGTCGCCGAGCTGGCTGCGCAGGGTTTCGGCGTCGAGACCGGCGCTGCCGCTGGGCGTGCTGGAGGCGATGCTGCTGTCGGTGGCCATCGGGCTGGTCGGATTGCTGCTGGTGAAGGGCATGTCAGCGACCACCCACGGTGATCGAATCCACCTTGATGTGGGGCTGGCCCACGGTGACGAAGATGCTGCCGCTGACCGAGCCGCAGAAGCCGGCGGCCAGCTCGAGGTCGTTGGCGCACATCGAGATCCGCGGCATCACCTCCTTGGCCTCACCGATCAGGGTGGCGCCCTTGACCGGTTTGGTGAGCTGGCCGTCTTCGATCAGGTAGCCCTCCTCCACGGCGAAGTTGAACTGGCCGGTGGGACCGACGCTGCCGCCGCCCATCGATTTGCAGTACAGGCCCTTGTCGACCGACGCGATCAGCTGCTCGGGCGTGTGCGGACCGGCGGCGATGTAGGTGTTGCGCATGCGGCTGGCAGCCGCAAAGGTATGGCCCTGACGGCGGCCGCTGCCGGTGCGGGCATGGCCGGTGCGCAGCTCACCGGCGCGGTCGCTGATGAAGCGTTGCAGGACGCCGTTTTCGATCAGCACCGTGCGCTGCGGCTCCATCCCCTCATCGTCCATGCACAGGGAGCCGAAGGCCCCGCCGGTGAGTCCCTCGTCGATGGCTGTCACGGCTTCGTGCGCGATCGTCTGGCCCACCCGGTCGGCAAAGGGGGTGGTGCCCCGCTCCACCTGAGTGGTCTCCAGCAGGTGGCCGCAGGCCTCATGGAAGATCACGCCGCCGAATCGGTTCGCCAGCACCACCGGCAGCTGGCCCGCCTCCACGTAGTCGGCGTAGAGCATGGTGCCGGCGCTCTCGCACACCTCCCGGGCCGAGGCTTCGGCATCCCAGAGGCGGAGATCGTCCGGGCGACCGGAGGTGCCGTAGCGGCGGCCAACGCCGGCACGGTGTTCGCCATCGGCCGCCAGCACGTTCAGCCCCACCGACTGGTGCAGGCGCACATCACGTCCATAGGTGCCATCGCTGGCGGCCACGAGCACTTCCTGCCAGTCGCGGGCATAGCTGCCGCGGCGTGCCTGCAGGTGCTTGCCCTTGCGGTTCAGCTGATCCGTACCCCGCAGCAGGTGCTGGCTGGCCTCTTGCAACTCGGGGCAGCGCTTCAGCCAGTCGTCCTTGCTGGCGGCGAAGTCGCGCAGGGCACCCAGACCATCGAAGCCGGCGGCGGGCAGGGTGCTGCGTTGCAGGCCCAGCATGCCGAGGGCCTGGTCCAGGGCCCGCTGCAGACCGGCCGCGCTGAGGTCGTTGGTGCTGACGAAACCATCGCGCTGGTTGCGGAACACGCGAATGCCGGCCCCCATGCCGAAGGCCGGGGTGACGCTGGTGATCCGGTCCTGTTCGGCCAACAGACCGAGATGGTCCGTCCGCTCGAGAAACACTTCCACCAGATCGGCACCAGCGGCCCGACCGGCCGCCAGCAGGGCTTCCAGCTGCGGCGTCCAGTGGCTGCCAAAGCCGTCGCCGCAGGCCGCGGCGGTGGGGAGGCTGGAGGAGGGGGTGGCGATCACGCGCGGTCCGTTGCGATCGGGTGGAGGGGAGGGATTACGGCCAGATCGCCGCAGTGACATGCAAGAAGGCCCCGGCCGAATGGGCCGGGGCCTGGGTTACCGGGTGGCTGAAGCCTCAGCGAACGGCCGGTTGGAAGTCTTCGCTACGGATCGGGCTCATCAGGAACAGCTTCGCCATCTCGGTGGCGTTGGCAATCCAGTAGGGCAGTTTGCGGATCGCCTTGATCGGTGCCGCGGCGTTGCTTTCGTCTGCCTTGCTGAGCTCAGTGTTGTTGCGCACTAGACGCTCCAGACGGGTGTAGAACTTGGGATGGTCCACGTTCAGCACGACCGGGAAGACGCGGGCCGAGGTTTCGTTGGTCTTGGCGATCACGTATTTGTCATAGTCGCGAGCGTCCAGTCCCAGAGCCTCGTAGAACTCCTTGCGCGCCACGTCGCGCACGTACATGGTCGCGAACACCGCCAGCAGGAAGAAACGGCACCACAGGCGGGCCTTGAAGCCACGCACGGTGGACGGCTGCGCCTTCATCAGGGCGTCGAAGAAGTCACCGTGACGGTTCTCGTCCTGGCACCAGTTCTCGAAGAAGTTGAAGATCGGGAAGATCTTGCTGTCTGGGTTCTTCTCGAGGTGGCGGAAGATGGCGATGTAGCGCCAGTAGCCAATCTTCTCGCTCAGGTAGGTGGCGTAGAAGATGTAGGCGGGCTTGAAGAAGGTGTAGGCCTTGCTGGCGGTCAGGAAGCCAAGGTCGAGCTGCAGACCGAAATCGCTCATCGCCTTGTTGAGGAAGCCGGCGTGGCGGGCTTCATCGCGGGCCATGTGGGCGAAGCATTCGGCCAGCAGGGGGTTCTTGTCCTTGATGCGGCGGCTCAGTTCCTTGTAGAGCAGGAACCCGGAGAACTCAGAGGTGCAGCTCTGCTCAAGGAACTCAATGAACACGCGGCGCGTGTCCGGATCGAGTTTGTCGGCAGCACCTTCGAATTCGTCGTTGCGGACGAAGTGGTGGCGGTTGTAGTCCTTGCGGAACTCCTCGCAAATGGCCTCGAGCTCCTGCTCGTTCGGCCGCAGGTCCATGGCCGCCATGGCCTCGAAGTCGGTCGTGTAGAAGCGCGGCGTCAGGATGGTGTCCTTCACCGGGTCCTTGATGGCCGGCGCGTCGGGCGTGCCGATGGCGGCTGTCGCGGCGTCGGGCGAGGCAACGGCGGAGGGTGGCACCATCGGGCGGCGGCTGTTGGCGGAGTGCCCATCGTAGGAGCCGCAGGGGGCGCTGCGACGGCTCCCTTCACGACTTGCCAGCTGGCGGATGGCTGAGCCCTCGAGCCTTGCGACCCTCTGCTCGTGCTCGGTTCCGTTTGCAGCCGATCAGTTGGCCCCGAGCCACTTCTGGCCGTTGAGGCGCTGGACCAGGCGAGAGACCAGCAGCGCCAGGGTGATCTTCTTCTCGTCGATCAGGAAGGATTCCAGCAGGCTGGGTTCAGCGCCGGCTTCCGCCACGGCGATCGTCTTGGCTGAGCCGATCGATTCTGCGGTGAAACACAGCCAGAAACGGCGGCCGCCGGGCAGCTCACCCTTCACCATCCAACAGGCGCTGCCCACCACCGGCATGGCTCCCGACTCGAAGCTGAGGCTGGTATCAGGACCGCCGTAGTTCCTGATTTCGTCAGCGATGGCCGGGATCAACAGGTTGGGCACGAACTCGGCGAAGGGTTTGTCCTCCGGGGCCGGGGGCTTGGCGGCCTTGGCCGGTGCGGCAGCGGCCTGGCTGGCTGGCCCTGCGCTGGCCTGGTCGGCGGGTTGGGCGGCGGAGCTGGCGGAATCGGTCACCGACGCTGGCCTCGGGCGAACTGCAGGCCGAACTTTAGGGATGTTGCTGCGCCCTTCTGCCGCTCACCAGTCGTCCGTCGCGACCGCGTCCCAGCCGTCGCCATGGCCGCTGCTCATGCCATGGCTGGCGCCACTGTTATCGCCGGCGGCGGTGTCGCTCCCCTTCCTGATCACCCGGAACGGGACCGAGACCGTCGGTGCTGGCTCGCCGGCGGATCGGGTCGGGCCTGCCCAGGCTGCCCCCCAGCCACTGCGTTCCGCTGCACGGGGCGGGGGCGCGGGCCCTTCGTCCTCATCCGCATCGCGGCGCCGGCGTACCTGGCGATGCTCCTTCAGTTCTCCACCGGCGCTGCGCAGGGCGATGGCGGTGGCGGCGGCACTCAGGACCGCACCGGCTGCGGCTCCGCCGCCGATCCAGACCCCCAGGGGCCAGGCCGGCGACACCCACACCAACAGCCGCAGCGTCACCGCCGGGCGCGGGTTCAGGGAGGCCATCAGCAGCACCGCCAGCAGCGGGCTGAGCAGCGGCAGCAGCAGCAGGCGGTGCAGCGGGCTCAAGGCGGATCGGTCGCGAAGGTGCTCAGAGGACGGGGCTCAGGGCTTGATCGGGCCGCTCCAGCGGCGCAGAGTGCCCAGCTCGAAGCCGAGGGCATCGAACACCCGGATCACCAGAAAATCCACCATCTCCTCGATGGTGGTCGGTTGGTGGTACCAGGCCGGGACCGGTGGCGTGATCCGCGCACCGGCCTCTGCGAGGGTGGTCAGGTTGCGCAGATGCACAAGGTTCCAGGGGGTTTCCCGCGGACAGATCACCAGCGGTCTGCCCTCCTTGAGATGCACATCAGCGGCCCGTTCCAACAGGTCTGTCGCCACGCCGGCCGCAATGCGCCCAACGGCACCCATCGAGCAGGGCAGGATCACCATGCCGCGAGTGCGATGGCTGCCGCTGGCGATGGCGGCGGCCTGATCGTTCCAGCGATGGCAGCGCAGCTGACCGCTGCTGCAGCCGGTGCGCTGCCGCCAGAACTCCTGCTGCAGATCCGGTTCCGTAGGGACGCGAATACCCAGTTCTGCCAGCCAGACGCCGATTGCCCCACGGCTGACCACCAGCTCGACCGTTTCATCGGCCTGCAACAGCAGCTGCAGTGCCCGCTCCGCCAGGGGCTGGGCGCTCGCGCCGGACACCGCCAGCACGATCGGCTCGTTGCGGCTGCCCGCCATGGCCTCAGTCCTCGTCGGAGGGGTCGTGGCCGGCTTCGGTCTCGGCGTCGTCGGCCATCGCTTCGCAGCCCTCCGGCAGCACCACCTCGAGATCGATCTGGTGACGCAGCACATCCACCTTCTGGATGATCACGTCGACAGCGTCGCCCAGCATGTAAGTGCGGCGGTTCTTGCGGCCCACCAGGCGGTTCTGACGCGAGCGGTACTCGTACCAATCGTCCTTGAGCGAGCTGACGTGCACCAGTCCCTCCACCTGGGACGGGGGAACCTCCACGAAGAAGCCGTAACTCTGGACACCGCTGATCACGCCGGTGAGCGTCTGGCCCACCAGGGGTTCGGCCTGGCGCGCCTGCGCCATCGCCAGCGCATCGGCCTGCAGCTCGGCGGCGAAGCGGCAGCGGGCGTTGAGACGGTGCAGCAGGCCGGGGCTGCGGCCGGCTTCCACCGGGTTCATCTGGCTGGGGGTCAGCAGCGGCCAATCGATCTGACCGTGGCTGCCGTCGCCGGCGATGTCCACCCGGACCTTGTGGCGAACGGAGGGTCGATCCTTGCCCTCACTGAGCAGCAGGACCAGCACATGCTGGTTCCAGAGGTCGGCGTAGTGATGGCCCGGGCAGCACCAGGGGGCATAGGCCACGGCCTCTGCGGCGAGCATGTTTGGACCTGGCTCGCTGGTGAGCGTCACCGGTCGCAGGGGTTCGCGCAGCTGTTGCTGCAGGGCGCGGCAACGATCGGTGGCAGCGAAGGCCACCGCCAGCTCCTGGGCGCTGGCATTGCCATCGGCGGCCAGCTCCAGCGGGATCTCCAGGGCCAGTGCCGCCTTGGCCACGTCGTTGATCGCTTCGGCGTCCGGGGCCGGGTTCTGGGCGTAGACGACCGGCAGTTCCAGGGCGGCCATGTGCCGTCCAAAGGCCCGGTGGGCCGTGATCACCAGCTCCCGCAGCAGGCCAGCGGGGCTCAGGGCGGGGTCCAGCTGCACCAGCCAGCCCTGGCGGCTCTCATCGGGTTCCGGCACCGCCAGATCCCCCAGACCCTCGATGGCGGGCATGGCCAGGTCGAGGTCGATCGAGCCGTCGGCCAGGCGCTGGCTGCGCAGCTGCTGGGCCAGGGCGATCAACTGCTCGAGCAGCGGTAGCTGATCCTTGAGGCCCTTCAATGCTGCCGGGGTGGTTCGCGCCTTGGGCTTGCGCTCCGCCAGGGCCTGCAAGGCGGCGGTGCCGACGCTGCCATCAGCACGGACCAGGCTGCGGCAGAAGCGGTAGTGCTGCAGCACGCCATCGGCGTTCAGCTCCAGGGCCACCGACAGGGCCGCTTCAGGCGATCCGACCTTGAACGCCGCCGCCTTGCTCAGGGATGCCGGCAACAGCGGGATCCAGCTGGACCCAACGCAGAACGCCTCCGCCTTCTCCCGCAGGAAGCTGTCCAGGTTGTTGCCGAAGCCCACACGCTCGGCGACGGCGGGAGCGTGGACCCAGAGCCGGACACCACCGTCGAGGGTCTCCAGCGACACGGCCGGCATGATCGGAGCCTCGGTGCCCTGCCAGGCTTCAAGCAGCAGGGTCGGCAACCCCGTCAGGTCATCGCGATCCTTGCTGTCCAGGGTCTTGCTGGTGGCCTTCGGAGCGGCGGGTTGCTCGCGCAGGCCGTGTTTGGTCAGCAGCAGGTCGAGGTCCGCCTCCGGACCCGCGTTCACGGCCAGGCTGCGGGCCACGTGTCCCTGGGGAGGCAGCTGACCGACCGGGAAGCGGTCCACCCTGACCTCCACGACAGCCTCGTCGGCGGGCTTGAGGTGCGTGGCGTCCTCGCTCGGGAGCTCCACCACGGTGAGCAGGCGGTCGTCGAGGGGCACCGCCACCAGCCGCTCGTTCTGCTGCTCAACGTGGGCGAGCAGGCTCGTGGTCGCCCGTTCGAGGATGCACTGCACGCCCCCTTCGGGCGAACGGCGGCGGCCCCCTTCGCGGGTCACGCGCACCAGCACGCGATCGCCGTTCCAGGCGTGGTTGAGCTGGTTGTCGCGGATGTAGATGTCCTCCCCACCATCCTCCCGCAGGGCAAAGCAGAAACCCTTGCTGCTGCAGCGCAGGCGCGCCTCGATCAGCCCTTCGTCCTGAACCCGGCTGATGCCCTGTTCGGATTCGGCGAGGACACCCACCTTGGCCAGGGCATCGAGGGCGATGCGAAGCTGCTCGCGTTCCGCGTCGCCGGCCAGGCCGAGGGCGTTCTGCAGCGTCGCCAGGCTGAGGGCCTCCTGGGCCGGCAGCTGGTCGATCAGGTCAGCGACCGTGAACTTCATGGGGGTGAGGAGCGATCTCTCGTGCGGTCGGCTCGTCGGGGGCACTACTGCAGGGGCAATCACGACTGAAGAACCCCGGAACCGGCGTGCTGGTCATCGCTGCCTGGGACGGCCAACGCCCCGGACGTCTTGATCAGCACGACCAATCTAGACAGCCGCTGACCCGTCTTCGTCACCGCCCCCGTCGTCCTCCCGGCGCACGGAGAGCAGCAGCAGCCGGCCGCCGATCACCAGAAATCCGACGGAGGCCGCCAGCTGCAGGGCATTGGGCGGGATCACGCTGGCCAGGGAACCGCCGGCCCCGGCCCCCAGCAGGCTGGCCAGCACGAGGGCGGCGGCGCTGCCGGCGAACACGGCACCGCTGCGGCTGGAGGTCCCGCTGATCGTGACGATCGCCAGCTGCGTCTTGTCGCCGAGCTCCGCCAGGAACACGGTCAGGAACGTCGAGGCGAGCAGGGGCAGTTGCATGGCGGTGCGGTTCAGGTCGGTGGAAGCATGGTCATGGCGGCCTGGCGACCGAGCCAGAGCCCGAGGGCGATCATCAGGATCCCGGCCATCCGCTCCAGTTGCTGAGGGGGCAGCACCCGCGACAGCCAACGTCCCAGCAGCACTCCCACCAGGCTTGAACTGATCAGCGCCAGGGAGGCACCGACGAAGACCACCACGGGTCGCCCCGACTCGGCCGAGAGCAGCAGGGCGGCCAGCTGTGTCTTGTCGCCGAGTTCCGCGAGGAACACCGTGGTGAAACTGGTCAGGAACACCGCGCCGAAGCTGCCGGCGGACGTTTCGCTGGGCGTCGTTGGCGTGGTGGCCGGAGCGCCGGTTGGCGACTGGCTGGCCTGCGGTTGGCCGGCTTGGGGCTGATCGGACATCGAGGCGCTGGACGGGCGAAGCCCAGATCAGGAACGCGGCTCATCAGGCTGGCGGATCGCCTGCTCGAAGCGCTTCATCACCATGCCACGACCACCGTGTTCGCTGCGGATCTGCTGGCGACAACAGGCGATCGCGAAGGCATTGGCCTCCTCCGGTGGGACGGCGAACAGGGAGGCCAGGTTTTCCACCCGACAGAACATCGGCCGATCCTCATAGATACGACAGGTGCTGGAGCCGGTGTCGAAGTGGATGCACCAGCCATCCGGCCCCACCATCGCCAGGTACTGCTCCTGTTGTGCAGGGCTGAGCGCCTCCAGGGCTTCGTTGCGCTCGCCAGGATCGAGCCGACAGCAGGAGCCGCAGCCGCTGATGCAGCGCCAGTGCAGCTGTTCGTTCATGGCCGGCACTCCCATCGCTGTGACAACCCGTCACAGAGCCCGGGACGTTGCCCTGGCCAGACCCCAGTGGGCCCGTAGTGTGGAGCACGATTCGTGCAGCCGCGCCGTTCTCCCATGGGAATCGACTTCCATCTGATCGCTAACTTCGCTGCCCTGTTCCTGATCACCATCGCCGGTCCGGCTGTGATCTTCATCCTCTTCTATCGCCGCGGCGCCCTCTGAAATCGGCACCCCTGCCTCAGGGGGAGATGCTCCCCCAAGGCATCACCTCCACCGGCCGCGTCAGCGGCCGGTTTTTTATGAGGTTCTGGACGGGCCCCGCCCGGCTCCGCTCCGGCCAGTGCGCGGCTCAGGCCGTCAGTCCCAGGGCCATGGCCGCCTCCTGCAGCAGCGAGCGCACGTAGGGGTGGCCCGCCTGGGGGTGCTCCACCTCAAGCGCACCTCCGTCGTCGGTGCTGGGCCTGCCGCGCAGTTCCTCGCCGGCGGCGTTGCGGATCACCAGCATGTCCCCGTCCCTGCGCACCAGGTAGCGCCGCTGGCGCCGCTGGAGCACCAGGGTGTCGCTGCTGCTGGCGCGCAGCCCGCGTAGCTCAAGCTGCAGCTGTTCCTTTCCCTGCCAGCGATTGAGGCGCAGGTGGAAGGCCACATCCAGCTCTGCCGGCAGGGTCTGCTCCCCCTGCCAGCGCCAGGCGATCGCCCGGGCGTTGACCCCCTGCTGTTCCAGGGTGAGCTGGAGGTGGCCGCCCCGCAGTTCGCGCTGCTGCACCACCCGGCAGCGGCTGCTCCAGAGCAGTGGCGTGGGGTGACCGATGCCGAAGGGCTCCAGCCGTTGCAGTTCCCGCCAGAACCCCGGCGTCAGATCCGCGAGGGTCACCAACGCTTCCGGCTCCAGCAGGGCGCTGCTGCCTTGCCGCTCCAGCCACCGCTCCGCCAGGGTGTTCAGCTGCTCATGCAGGGCTGCGAGGTGATCGGCGCGCACCGTGAATCCACCTGCCGCCGGGTGGCCGCCATGGCGTTCGAGCAGGGCGCTGCAGGACTGCAGCGCTGCATCCACCGCAAAGCCGCTCGGCGCCCGCACCGAGGCCCGCAGCCGACCATCGCCTTCGCCGGCCAGCAGGGCCACCGGCAATCCGTAGTGCTCCACCAGTCGCGCCGCCACGATGCCGATCACGCCGTGGTGCCAGTGGCTCTGGGCGAGCAGCAGGAACGGGCTTCGCTGCTCTCCGTCCGCTTCGACCAGCGCCCGCGCCTCCGCTTCGATCGCATCGCAGAGCTCGCGGCGCTGGCGGTTGAGCGCTTCGCACTGGCGCGCCAGTTCAAGGGCCTGTTCGCTGTCATCGGTGGTGAGCAGCTCCACCACCAGGCGCGGATCTCCGAGCCGACCCACCGCATTGATGCGCGGGGCGATCTGGAACCCCACGGCCGTGGCGTCGATGGCGCCGTCATCGAGACCGGCCACCTGCTGCAGCGCCTGCAGGCCGACCAGGCTGCTCTGCCTCAGGTGGGGCAGGCCGTCGATCAGCCAGCGGCGGTTCACCCCCAGCAGCGGTGCCATGTCGGCGATCGTGCCGATGCAGAACAGATCCAGGGCCAGGGCCTGCTCAGCGGTGGCGCGGCAGGAGCGGGCCAGGGCCTGGGCCAGCACCGTCGCCAGCCCCACGCCTGCCAGGCCGCGGTAGGGCGAATCCGCGGGCGTGCAGGCCGGGTGCAGCAGGGCCAGGCAGGGCGGCAGCTCCGGCGGCAGGGTGTGGTGATCGGTGATCACCACCTCCACCCCCAGCGCCGCGGCCCGCTCCAGGGCCTCGCGGGCCGCCACGCCGTTGTCCACCGTCACCAGCAGGCGGATCCCTTCCGCCTCCAGCCGTTCCACCATGGCGCTGTTGAGCCCGTAGCCGTCGTCCTGACGGCTGGGGATGGCCGCCACCGGCCTGGCACCGAGCCGGCGCAGCAGGCCCACCAGCAGGGCTGTGCTGGTCATGCCATCGGCGTCGTAGTCACCGCAGATCGCCACCGCTTCAGCGTCGCGGCAGGCTTGACGCAGCCGTTGCACCGCCGCACGCAGCTGGCGGAAGTGCCTGTGGGGATCGGGCGCGGCGGGTGGATCGAGCAGCGTTTCGATGGCCGCCTTGCTGTGGTGCCCCCGGCGCAACAGCAGCGCCAGAAGCGGATCGGGCAGCCCGAGGCCGCGCAGCTCGTCGCTGAGCGTGACCGCTGCAGGGAGCTGCCAGCGTTGCTCAGACATCGGCAGCCTCAATGGCGAAGCGTGTCACGGCAACGGTTTTCACAACGGTCCTTTCACAACAGTCATTGTGGGTGGTGGGCGCAGGACGGACCAGTGTCCGCCGCCCCGCGTAGGGTGCGCGCCGATCTGCACGGGCGATGACGATCCAGCCGGCGGCGCTGCTCTGGGATGTGGACGGCACGCTGGCCGAAACGGAGCTCGATGGCCATCGCCGTGCCTTCAACCGCGCCTTCGCAGATGCCGCTCTGCCCTGGCACTGGGACATTGCTACCTATCAGGAGCTGCTGCGCATCAGCGGTGGTCGCGAGCGGATCAGCCACTTCCTGACCCGGATGGAGGGGCGTCCTCCGGATCGTGACCGGGTGCAGGCCCTCCAGGCCGATAAGCAACGGCACTACGTGGCCCTGATGGCTGCTGGTGAGCTGCGGCTCCGCCCCGGTGTGGCCCGCCTGATCGGCGCTGCGGCGTCCGCTGGACTACCCCAGGCGATTGTCACCACCAGTGGTCGCAGCGCCGTGGCCGCCCTGCTGGAACGCCTCCTGCCCCAGTTGGGCGACCGGATCCAGCTGTGTATCTGCGGGGAGGATGTGGGGCGCAAGAAACCAGACCCCGAGGCCTATCACCTGGCCCTGGCCCAGCTGAAGCTCCCCCCTCAATGCGTGATCGCCATCGAGGACTCGGGCAATGGTGTGGCCGCTGCCCATGGCGCTGGCCTGGCGGTGCTGGTGACCCGCAGTCTCGCCAGTGCCGCTGAACCGGCCTCCGTCTTCAGGGCCGCCGCCGCGCAGCTCGATCACCTCGGCGAGCCGCAGCAGCCCTGCACGGTGTTGCAGGGACCCGCTTGCCCCGAGGGGTTGGTCACGCTCTCCTGGTTGCAGGACCTCCTGGCCCAGCCATGACGCCCCCACCGTTTCAGGCCACCCGCTTCGAGCGTCTGCAGCGGCAGCTGGCCGACCTGCTGTTTGCAGGCCTGCGCGGCAGCTGGCGCCGCCGCAGCCTGGTGCTGCTGGCCCTGCTGGTGGGCTTCTATGGCGCTCAGAACCTCACCGCCCTCTGGTTGGAGCGCATCGGTCTGCGGCCGGTGGTGGCGCTTGTGGTGTTGCTGCTGGTGGAGTTGGTGGTGCGTCTGCGCACGCGGCTGGTGGCGGAGCGGCCAGCTCTGGTGTGGTTGCTGCTCGATAATCTTCGCCTCGGGCTGGTCTACGGCCTGGTGCTGGAGGCCTTCAAGCTGGGCTCATGAGTGCAACCCCGGCCCCGCAGATCGCCGCTGCTGATTCCCTGCCGGCGCTGCTGGTGCAGGAGTGCAGGCGCCACATTGCCGCCGGCCATCGGCCGGTGCTGGGGCTCAATGGTCCAGTGGGGGCGGGCAAGAGCACCCTCTCGGCCTGCCTGCGCGAGAGCTTTGCCAGCGCCGGGCTGCGGCTGGCGGTGGCCTCGATCGACGATGCCTACCTACCGCTGCCACTCCGTCGCAGCCGCATGGCGGGCAACCCATTCGGCGTCAGCCGCGTGCCGCCCGGAAGCCATGATCCCTCGGCTCTGCTGGAGCCGATCCGGTGCTGGCGCCAGCAGCATGCGGGCGAAGGCGTTCAGGCCGGCGCCTGGCTGACGCTGCCGCGCTTCGACAAGCGGCTCTGCGGCGGTGAGGGTGACCGGGTTGAGGATTGGCAGGGTGAGGCGGATGTCGTCCTGCTGGAGGGATGGCTGCTCGGCTGCCGTCCGGTCAGCAGCAGCGTTCTGCTGGCATGGTCGGAGCAGCAGGGACTGGAAAAGGCTCAACAGATCTGGCTGTTGCGTTGCAATGAGGCGCTTCGCGATTACCAGCCCCTCTGGGATGTCCTCGATGCCCTGCTGATGCTCTGGCCGAGGGACTGGCGCTCACCGCGCCGTTGGCGACTCCAGGCCGAATCGCGTCAGCGGAGGGCCGGCGGGGGGTGGCTCACGCCTCCAGAGCTGGAGCGGATCGTTCAGGCCAGCCTGGGATCTCTGCCGCCCGAGCTCTACGTGTGGCCTCTGCTGTCTTCAGCGTTCTGGATCAGGGAATTGGATGGGCGTCGCCGCTGTCTGTGGCAGGGCAGCGGCGACGCCATGGTCGAGCGCCTGACTCAGCCCTCGTCGTCCTGCTCTTCAGCAACGGGGTAGACGAAGCCCTGGGCGCGACCGCTCAGCACGGCCTTACCGATCGACAGGGCCTTGCGTGCGGCCACAGCAGCCTTGCCTTTCCAGGTGGCGTGGCGCTGGTTGCGCTTGCCCTTGGAGGTTTTCTTCTTGGGAACAGCCATCCCGCTCGCTTTTTGCCAAACCAGGATTTTCTGTTGCCGTCCTGCCTTTCGTCAAATCGCTAAGCTCGATCGAGCAGCAGAACCCTGTGAGCAACGGCTTTTCCCCGGGGTCCAAGCCGGCAGCCGGACCTGATCCAACGCAGGTGCAGCCCCCCAGTCTTTGGCGCGAGCTTGGCCTTGAGCGGGCGCCGGCCCCCAGTTACAGCCAGCTCCTTCAACAGCTGCGCCATGGACAGGGGCCGCAGCGCATCAAGGATCTTGAGCTGTCGATGGCTCAGCGTCAGGTCACGGTCCGTTATGCCGACGGCCGGCGCGTTCAGGTGCCGGTGTTCAACAACGACCAGCTGCTGCTGCGCACGGCCCAGGAGGCGCGCATTCCCCTCAGCGTCCGCGACGACCGTCAGGACGAAGCGATGGCCGGTCTGGTGGCCAACGGCCTTCTGCTGCTGTTGCTTCTCGGTGGCCTGGCTCTGCTGATCCGGCGCTCGGCTCAGGTGGCCAATCGTGCGATCGGGTTCGGCCGTAGCCAGGCCCGCGTGGTGGAGGCGGAAGCGGCCGTGCCGGTCCGCTTTGAGGATGTGGCCGGCATCAATGAGGCCAAGGAGGAGCTCCAGGAGGTGGTCACCTTCCTCAAGGAACCCGAACGCTTCACCGCCGTCGGTGCCCGCATTCCCAAAGGGGTGCTCCTGGTGGGACCTCCCGGTACCGGTAAGACCCTGCTGGCCAAGGCGATCGCCGGTGAGGCGGGTGTGCCCTTCTTTTCGATGGCGGCGTCCGAGTTTGTCGAGCTGTTCGTCGGGGTCGGCGCCAGCCGTGTGCGCGACCTGTTCCGGCGCGCCAAGGAGAAGGCCCCCTGCATCGTGTTCATCGATGAGATCGATGCGGTGGGACGCCAGCGCGGCGCTGGCATCGGTGGCGGTAACGATGAGCGGGAGCAGACCCTCAACCAGCTGCTCACCGAGATGGATGGCTTTGCTGACAACTCCGGTGTGATCCTCCTGGCCGCCACCAACAGGGCCGATGTGCTTGACGCCGCCCTGATGCGCCCTGGCCGCTTTGACCGACGCATTCACGTCGATCTTCCCGACCGTCGTGGCCGGGAGGCGATCCTGGCGGTCCACGCCCGCTCCAGACCCCTGGCTGCTGAGATCTGCCTGGCGGACTGGGCCAGTCGTACCCCCGGGTTCTCCGGCGCCGATCTCTCCAATCTGCTGAATGAGGCGGCGATCCTCACGGCCCGGCGTGAGCAGTCCTGCATCGATGAGCAGGCGATGCACGATGCCCTGGAGCGCATCACCATGGGCCTGACCGCAGCACCCCTGCAGGACAGCGCCAAGAAGCGCCTGATCGCCTATCACGAGATCGGCCATGCCCTGCTCACCACCCTGCTGCCAGCGGCTGATCGCCTCGACAAGGTGACGCTGCTGCCCCGGGCCGGCGGTGTGGGCGGCTTCGCCCGCACCATGCCGGATGAGGACGTTCTCGATTCCGGCCTGATCAGCAAGGCCTATCTGCAGGCCCGGATGGTGGTGGCGATGGGGGGGCGTGCCGCGGAGCTGCTGGTGTTCGGCCCGAGTGAGATCACCCAGGGGGCCAGCGGCGACCTGGAACTGGTGAGCCGGATCGGCCGCGAGATGGTCACCCGCTATGGCTTCTCCAGCCTTGGCCCGCTGGCCCTGGAATCGGATGGGGCCGAGGTCTTCCTCGGTCGGGACTGGCTTCGGGCTGAACCCCACTACTCCCGCGAGACCGGGAATCGCATCGATGCCCAGGTGCAGCAGCTGGCGCGGCAGGCGCTTGACCAGGCCCTGTCCATGCTCCGCCCGCGCCGCGCCCTGATGGATGAGCTGGTGGATCTGCTGATTGAGCGTGAAACGATCGATGGCGACCTGTTCGTCGCGGTGGTCCAGCGCACAGTCTGTGGTGATGAAGCACCGGCGCTTGCCCTCAGCCGCACCATCTCCTGACCGCAGCAAGACCAAGATCACCGCTCCTGGCAAGATCGGAGCCACCTCTGAGATCGGCATGGCAGCTGCGGATCAGGCAAATCTTCCTGCTGCCTCTGTTGAGCTGGACTGCGTGCGATCTGCGGCGCGTTGGCTGATGCGGAGTTGCATAGGCTCGCTCCAGCCTTTCTGCTCGTGGTGGCGCTGCTCGTTGTTCTGCGCAGCTGGTGGCGCTCTTGGCGAGCTCGCCGCACTCTGTTTCGGCTGGGTCTCGGGGCTAAGCATTCTCTGCCTGAGCTGAGTCTGAGGGCTGTTCAATCCGGTCGAAAGCTGGTGCGATTCGCGATCCTTGTGCCGGCCCATGGGAAGTCACGTGTGATTGCCAATGCACTGATTCGCCTGTCAGGCCTCAATTATGATCCTCGATTCTTTTCGGT
>Ga0129333_10000646_pt1 | contig 29593 bp, 28 predicted proteins | sample CPB6_08_DNA_FD_94474 | JGI IMG/M metagenome (GOLD analysis project Ga0129333, IMG submission 94474) | Freshwater to marine salinity gradient microbial communities from Chesapeake Bay, USA - CPBay_Sum_0.6_0.8_DNA | ecosystem: Environmental > Aquatic > Marine > Coastal | place: USA: Chesapeake... | reverse complement strand
TGTTCTTTCCTTTTTTACCAAACATGGGATTTTTTGAACCAGATACGTCTGCATGATTTCTTTTCATTTTTTCTTTTGTTTCATCAGTGTGGTTTTTATTGTAAAATGAATTTTTTTCACCCTTGCGGTTTTGTTTAAATTCAAGAGATCTTTTTTTACCAATATTTTTTGTTACTCTTTTAGCTATATGTTCAGGTGATTGTTTAACACCCTCAACCCAACTTCCACCTGTTTCAGGAATACGATTAGCCCAAATTTTGTTACCATAATCATCTTGCGCTGCAATTATATTCCATAATTTACTATAATACCTTCCCCAATTATTTCTTTCTTGTTTATTTTCTGTGACTAATAAAATTTCAGTATTAACGTCATACCCGTATTTTTTTATATGTTGTAGCCAATCTAAACCTGATCCTTTATATTTTATTGGTTCTTTTTTAGTTTGACCTAGATATTTTAATCCTGTGATTTTATGTGTTTTAACATAAAGGTAATAAATAGTCATGCTGATGCTTCCTTTTCTTAATTCAAGCGTTAGAGTAGTCGGAGAGGTTAGAGACTCGTGGACTACATTTTTATTTATCTTAAAAAATTGTAAAATAATAATTTCACATGTATAAATATATCTGAGGGCACATGGGGTGTTCTCAAACTAGACACATACACACAGAAAGGAGAGTAGCATGTCTAATTTTGATCTACCAAAAACTGAAGTAAAGTTTAATCGTAATGGTTACGAAATCCGTACAGAAATCCTTAAAATGGCCAAAGACCTAGTCGCAGAAGAATATCATAGCAAGTTTCACGGTTGGGAACTGAGTGTAAACCGTGATGAAAAGGGTGTAGTGACTACTACTGTTGGCATGCCTCCTTTTCCTGGTCTTGATCAAGTTCTAAAAACAGCAGAATCAATGTACAACTTCGTGAATCAATCAGCGTCAAACGTCAAGCCACGATAAGTTAGACTAACTTAGAATAGAAAAGCACAGTCTCCGACTGTGCTTTTTGTTTGGGTATTGTTGCTAAAAAACAACAATTCTTCATGCTGGTCGCTAATTTGACAATAAATTGACTTGATAGTATAATAGCATTATTGACAGTTAAGACAGTGAGTTCAAGATGATGAAAAAAGTTCTGTATTCCAGTCCGTTTATGACCAATGTCTTAATTCCCGAAGCGGCGCTATCAACATATAAACGTCGTGATCAGGCCCTTCTTGCTCTTAAAGAATTAGGTGGAATCCAGGCTCCTCTTACTAAAGAAGTCAATAAGCTTCGCAAAATCATGCTCAATGCTCGCCGTAAAATTGAGCGTGAAGGCTGGGGCTGGATTTCTCAATAGTTGACAATAAATCAGATTTATCCTATAATAGCAGTATTGTAAACATCATTAGGAAGCAGATATGACCAAGATAGAATTTAGTCGATTAAAGTCTCTTGTATATCCTACTGAATTGGTGATAGCAGCAAGTTGTCAGGCATTTGCGGAGAATTCTGAAAGATACGTCAAGCCAAGCGATGTAATCTCATGTGAGAGAGCGGGTGAGCGATTGGGAGTGACTGAATATAAGATGAATGATAATCAGAGTCAATGCTTTGTAAATGCTGAGCGTGTTCGATTTCTTCTTGAAAATCAAAGTCAAATTAACGAAGATTTTAAGCCTCAGGCTCAGATCATTATCAAGCATTTTCGTTCTAAGAATGTTGTTTCAATCTTAGCAGGTAAAATCATCACTGACTTTGATATGAGTATCAATTCAATCGTCACTAAAGAAACCGTCACGGGGCTGTTAGCGTATAATGGTACGGTAGCATTTCTGCCCCAAGCCTATGCTAATGATCAGGCTAGATCTAGCATTGAAAATCGTATTAGAGATGCTCGTGGTGGATATCTCGCCAAGCCAGGGCAAAAGATAGATTTCGTTAAAGTCGAGATTCTTCGCTGTATATGGAGTTCCAATTGGAATACTCATTATGTGACGGCTATTACTGATTCGGATCAAGTGATATTCTTTAGTTTTTCAGAGAAACTTGCTCAAGGATCTCAGGTTACGCTAAAAGGCCGTATCAAGGATCATATGGAAAACGGTCAGACTCGAATGAATTTCGTTCGTGTTCTGAGTTGACAATAAATCTGATTTCGTGTATAATGTCTTTATTGTAAACAGTTAAGGAACTACACAACATGGCTAAAACCGTTATTATCAATCAGGGTTTCTACAAGTCAACCAGAATCGAAAATCAGACTTTTGAACTTGCTCGCCCAATTGAGAGTATGCCTGCTGGACGTGTTCAGGTCAAGAATAACGGCAATCTTCCAACACAAGCAAAACAAGTTTACATTGACGTGCCAAACTCTGGCAGTTTTACTGTAAACGAGACTCCTCGTTTACCTTCTCTAGGATTTATTTCGAACATGCCTCAGACTCAATCAGTTCCAGTTATCGCCGAATCAGATGATGAGGCTATGAATCGTATCGCTGGCCAATTTTCTGTTCTTGATCAGATGAGTCTAGCAGCAATAAATGGTGATATTCGTGCCTTGATTGTTTCTGGCCCTCCAGGAGTGGGTAAAAGTTTTGGTGTGGAAACACAAATGGAAAAGGCTAGTTTGTTCGATAAGTTAGCCGGTAAACGGGTTCGTTTTGAAATCGTAAAGGGTGCTATGACTCCTATCGGTCTATATTGTCAGCTCTTCAAGTTTAGCGATTCAAAGAACGTTTTAGTTTTTGATGACTGTGATTCAGTATTTCAGGATGACTTGGCTCTTAATATTCTCAAAGCAGCACTTGACTCTGGTAAGCGGCGTCGTATTTTTTGGAATTCAGATAGTGCCATGCTTCGTCGTGAAGGAGTACCCGATCAATTTGAGTTTAAGGGTTCGGTAATCTTTATTACGAATCTTAAGTTTCAAAATCTCAAGAGCAAAAAGCTACAGGATCATTTAGAGGCACTTCAAAGTCGTTGTCATTTTATCGATCTAACAATTGACACCGAGCGTGATAAAATGCTTCGTATCTCTCAGGTTCATCGTGATGCTGACGGTGGGTTATTTCGTGATTATGACTTTGATAATGGAGAGGCTGAACAGATACTTGAGTTTATGAAAGCAAACATGACTAAACTTAGAGAACTAAGTTTAAGAATGGCTCTTAAGTTAGCAGACTTAGTAAAGATCAGTCCTGAAAACTGGCAAGCTCTTGCTCGTAGCACTTGTATGAATCGTTAAAAACATTATCACACAATATTCAGCCCGAGAACATCGGGCTTTTTGTTGCCCAAAACTCTTGACTTCGTTCATTAAATACTTTATAATGATCAACTATCATGGAGCACATTATTGAAAACCGCTACGATTATTGTAAAAGATGAGGTTAACGTAAAAATAGAGGGCCTAGACGTTAGTGATCGTCGAGCACTGGCTCGTCAGTTTGAATACGAGATTCCTGGGGCAAGATATCTGCCAAGTGTTCGCTTGGGCCGATGGAATGGCAAGGTCAGTTATTTTCAACTTGGTGGATCCACATATGTAAATCTGTTATCTGAGATTATACCTTTCTTAGAGCAGCAGGGCTACGACATCGATCTTGAAGATATTAGAGACTACTCAACGAGCTTTCAGTTTAATAGAATAGATCAACAGACGTTTAGCGAAAAATCATGGCCCACAGGACACCCACAAGCAGGTGAACCTATTGTTCTAAGAGACTATCAGATAGACATTATCAACAACTTTCTTGAAAACCCACAATGTGTTCAAGAGGTCGCTACTGGTGCTGGAAAAACAATCATGACTGCTGCTCTATCATATAGTTGTCAGCACGTTGGTAGAACAATTGTCGTAGTGCCCAATAAAAGCTTAGTGGGACAGACAGAAGCAGATTATCGTAACTTGGGACTTGATGTTGGGGTGTACTTTCAAGATAGAAAGGAGATTGGGCATCAGCATACTATTTGTACTTGGCAGAGTTTGAACAATATTCTCAAGGGCACCAAAGATCATACTGGCGTTGTACCCATTGGAGAGTTTATCGAGAATGTTGTTTGTATTATGATTGACGAGGCTCATAGTGCTAAAGCTGATGCTCTCAAGTCTTTACTAACCGGAGTCATGAGTCATGTACCCATACGATGGGGACTAACGGGAACTATACCCAAAGATGACTACGCTCGACAGGCTCTGTTTTGTGGTATTGGTCCTCTTGTAGGACAACTTAGTGCAAGCGAGCTTCAGGAACGTGGAGTTTTAGCACAATGTCATGTAAACATTGTTCAGTTTCAGGATGATCAGGACTTCAGAGATTATCAGGGTGAGTTAAGGTATCTGTTAGAGAATAAAGAACGATTAGATAAAATCAGTGATCTTATTCATGAGATTGTTAAGACAGGCAATACACTTATTTTGGTTGATCGTATTGCTGCGGGTGAGGAACTGGTTTCCAGAATAAGCAATAGTGTATTCGTTAGTGGTAAAACAAAGAACAAAGATCGTAAAGAAGAATATGATGAAGTAGCAATCAGCGACGATAAGATTATTGTGGCTACATATGGTGTGGCTGCCGTCGGACTGAATATACCTCGCATCTTCAACTTAGTTATGATAGAACCGGGTAAATCGTTTGTGCGAGTCATTCAATCAATCGGTAGAGGTGTGCGTAAGGCAGAAGATAAAGACTTCGTACAGATTTGGGATATCACCTCCAGCTGTAAATTTTCCAAACGTCACCTCACTAAACGCAAGGAATTCTATAGAGAGGCAAACTATCCTTTCACGCTAGAGAAGATCGTTTATAAGTAGGAGGATTGGCAAGACGCCATCCTTTGACTGACTTACAATAACCGAGCATCAGTGGGTTGGGGAACCGCGACTGGCACCTTTTATTTATTACTTGTTGAATAGTTGCTCGACTTTACTCTTCGCTGATTTCTTCTTTGGTGTTTCGGCGTTCTTGATTGCGTCTTTATAGGGACTCATATTGACAGATTGACTTTCCGCCATTGTTCTTTTTGAATACTCTGACCGAAATTCGTTTTCTGCGGTTTTCATGGCATTTACGATTTCCGAGTTCATATTCATGAATTGTTCAAGGGTAAGTTTCCCGTTCATATTTTCTCCTAGATATATGTTCTTATTTATTATGCCAATCACCAGTTCCATGAAGTATTTGTATAGATTAGGAATTCCATCAATCGTGCCGATATCTCTAGTTGTGCCATTAATGCCATCCTCTCCGTACACAAATTGTCTAACTATACCATTCTTTTCCATACGAACGCCAACTACCGGTATGTTAGTATTGCCGATAATATTTTTATCGTAATAGTTATACATGATTCTATCAACTTCATCGTTCTCGTCAAAACTTCTGGCGATGGTAATGACGCCGTCCTTCGTGCCATTAACCCGAAAAGACTCGCTTCGTTCATCATCCCATCCCTGATAGGCACTCTTATTTTCTAAGATAATTTCGTTGATTCTCATACAAGTATTTATCCAAAAAATATTGACAATGATGACAATATATTATATCATTATAACATGAAAATACTGACATTAGATAACATAGCATACAATCTGGAAACTCTTCCTGAGGAAATCGACGATATGAGATTCGCTATTCTAGACAATAGCAATCCTAATAACGTTGACTATCATTACATACCATTAATCTTTTTAGAAAGCTTTAATAGCAGTGCTTTGGTGGTAAGAATTGACGATCAGATAATCAAAATGCCTCTTGATTGGCAGATCTTGATTGGTGAGCCTGAGTTTGGCGATTTAGAAACGGTTCCCTTAAAGAGCATTACTGATCGTGGATTCAAGGCATTTGAGTTCAATCCCTTATCCGGTTTCAAGCCCAGTTTTCTTGACATTGAGATCGTAGACATTTATCATGACATAACATGGTATGCTCCCAGACTAAAGAACGGACAGTTTCTTAGCATACCAATTGATGATCATGTTAGACCCAGATGTATCTACACAGTTAAAGAGATAAGCAGAAACTGTGAGATTGTAGATTTTGCACAGTGCTTCTAATGAAAAAAACAACCACTAATCAGGATGCGCGTTTAGAGAAACAAGACTTTGACTTGTTTGATGCTTTAGCGGCGCTTGATCGTAAAGACTATAACTACTATAGTAAGTTAAGTGAAGAGCAACAAAAGAAGTTTGTTCCCTATATGATGCTTATGTGGATGAGTGCCGTCAAACAAAACGGAGACATTTCGGCTTATCATGTGTTAAGTACTGAAGAATTTGCCAATCGACATTTGTTTAACGAGCACGTTCAGAATCATCCTGAATTACAATGGCTCATGCTTTGTGTTAGCAGTCCTAAGATGGGACGACAATTTCATGAATGGATTCCTCATCTATCTGAACGTATTAGTAAATATCGTGAGCCAGCAACGATCAAGCAAGTTCAGGATTACTTTGGCAAGGTTTATGTTGGCAGTAAAGCCTCTGACATTAAAGAGTTTAGTAAGATTTATCTTGATGAGCAACACAAGAAGTGTCGTCTTGCCAAAATGAATGACCTATTAAAGTATGAGGATCTTGAAGTTCTAAACTTATTAACAACTCAGGAAGAGATAGCAGAATATGAAAGAGAACTTGGCAGAGACTAATGATTTGACTTGTCAATGGTGTAACAAGACATTTATTAGGCCCAGTTCGTTTCAGACTCATATGTGTGAGAAAAAGAAACGATGGACCAGTCAAAATATGCCTGGAAACAGAATCGGTTTCAATTCATGGGTTAAGTTTTACAACACTGTTCATATAGGATCAAATAGATCGCTTTCCTATATTGATTTTATCAAGAGTCCCTACTATCGTGGGTTTGTTCGATTTGGAGAATACTGTTCTTCCTCTCGTGTGATTAGTATTGTTTCCTATATTGATTATCTACTAAAAAACTCAGTACCACTTGATAAGTGGGCCAGTGATACAGTATATACTAAGTTCTTGATACAGTTCGTGAAACATGAAGATCTCTATGATGCTATTTATAGAACAGCAGAATCTCTAATCGATCTATCAAAGATTGAGAACATTCGTTTAGAGGATGTATTTCTCTATGGACCAAGAGGCAAGATATGTCATATGATTACTCAGGGTCAGATTAGTCCTTGGGTTCTCTATGCCAGCCCACGAGCACAAGAATGGTTGGCCAAACTCAGTGAATCTGAAGTTTCGTTTATCAATGAGTATATTGACCCTGTTTATTGGAATATCAAGATACGTCGTGATCCCGATATGTATCGGTCTGCTGTTATGCTACTTGAACGTTGTGGAATTTGACAAATGTTTAAGAGTGACGTTGATATAGACGTTGGTGATCGAGAGCAGATATTGAAATTGATCGCTCATATTCCTGCCATACAACAAGATAACGTTCGTTCAAGAAAGCATAATACTGGCATTTATGTTACTGACTGTCCCCGAGACTGCTTAACGAACATGGCCAGCATTGATTATCAACAAGCAGAGCAGCGTGGTTATTTCAAATTAGATATATTAAATGTTAAACTCTACGCTCATATTAAAACAGAAGCGGAGTTGATTGATCTAATGAAAGAGCCTGATTGGAGTAATCTTGAAGATCGAGAGTTTGTGAGTAAACTGATTCATCTTGGTCGTCATTATGATACTATTCGACAGATGCCTGAGCCTATTACAAGCATTGCTAGATTGAGTATGATGCTCAGTGTTATTAGACCAGCTAAGCGACATCTAATAGGACTATCATGGGCTGAAGTTGCTAGAACTATCTGGGATCGTCCCAATGATGACAGTTATCATTTTAAGAGAAGTCACGCCATTGCTTATAGTCACTTAGTGATTGTTAATATGAATATGTTAGCTAGAGGGTACGACGAACTAGAGTAATACTTCGTCGCTTAATTCGTTTTTTGTTTATATCGTCTAGACTAACAACAGGTCCATGAAGTACGACTAGTCCACGATTATTAAATGTTTTAAGATAGGGCTTAAATGGTGCCCATTCTGTCTTTAGAAATATGTTTATGGGTATCATTCTATTACTTTCCCACCACCAAGTATCGCCCAAATTCAAGAAGGCTTGTTTCAGTGATTGCTCAGCAATGCTACCATAGTCATAGAATGTTGTAAAGGAATCATCTTTATTCTGAACGATGCCAATATATTCTTGTCCTCCATAGCTACATACTGTGATAAATGGATGATTCTCGGTGAGTTTCTTAAAAAAGTCAGTAGTCATAAATAGTATAAAGGACAAAGTATTGTGCCCGCTCAAAGTCAAGTTTATTTAGTCACTGACCGAAATCAGATTGTTTTATTATATCTAAATTCTACTGACAGTAGTAACAGGAGATATCAAGCCGTGTATAGCAAACCAATTACCATTCATCGTGGTATTACCAACGAGATCGAATTTCATTTTATCAATCAGAATCAAAAGAATGTCAACTTATTCAATCAAAATCTGATGTGGAGATTAATGAATGATCGGGGCGATATACTACTTGCTAGCAAGCTACTAGAGCCAGTATATCCAGCAACAGGGCTTATGAAATTGATACTCACTCCGTCCGAAACTGAATATTTAGATGCTCAGCGAGGCTACTATAGCATTAGTTGGCAGCAGGATTCAGGTGAGAAAGCAGGATACACCTTGAATAATGGACAGGCTCGTGGCGTGGCAGAGATTGTTGATAGCATTTATCCTCGAACAATCAGCGCTCAGGATGTAAAATTGCCAACAAGACCAGCAGTGCCTGTAAAGTTTAAGAGTTCTATTATTGAGTCAACTGGTTCCCCGATAACCACTTTTCAGATTTGGGCCAGCAACTATACAGGAACGATTACTGTTATCTCTAGCGATGTGCCAAGCTTTTCCAGACCAGTTCCAGTTAAAGATAAGAACTATCAATTAACTGATTTTAGTGGATCCATGGCAATAGTAGTTGATGGTCACTATAACTATCTGAGACTAGACTTTGACAATCAGGGCACTCATTCAAATTCGGCTAATATAGGTGACATTACCGAGATTTTGGTAAAGTAATAGATTGACTTTACACTACGAAATGTGATATCATATCTATCTATGATAGATATAATCTCGCTCATTCCAGGCAGAAAACGTAAAACCTCTACTGGTTGGTATTCTTTTAATGCCATATGCTGTCATCATCGTGGTCATAAGCCTGACAAACGTAATCGTGGCGGAGTTATATTTCAGAATGAAACCGATTGGACCTATCATTGTTTTAACTGCCAATTTAAGTGCTCAGTATCTATAGGAAATCAATTTGGATCTCGGGTCAAGCAATTACTATCATGGTGTGGAGTCAGCGATCAAGACATCGATAAGATGAGTTTTGAGAGTTGGAAACATCGAGATATTCTTAAAGACTTAATGACTCAGCGTCGGTCCGCAATCACGGTTTCTTTTAAGACGGTTGATCTTCCTGAATCGTGTGAGCCATTTGACTTTACTAATCCCAATCATAAACGAGATAAAGAATATTTGGAACGACGTGGAATAGACTATCATAGTAATAAGTTTTATGTATTCACGAAAGACTATACAAATCGCCCAGGTATTATCATACCCTATTACTATCGTCAAGAAATAGTTGGTTATACTATTAGACATTACGATGATAGAACACCTAAGTATATTTCCAATCAGCAACGAGGATTTGTGTTTAATCTTGATCGACAACATCCAGAAAATCAGATTTTGATTCTTGTAGAAGGTCAGATTGATGCCATGAGTATTAATGGATGTGCTTATCTTGGTAGCACAATCAATGATGAACAAGCAAGATTAATATCGTCTTTAAATAAAGAAGTGATTGTTGTCCCTGATCATGATCGAGCGGGACTAGAAATTGGTACTAGAGCTTTAGAATTAGGATACAAAATAAGTATTCCTGATTGGGCTGATGATGTAAAAGATGTCAATGACGCTGTATTAAAATATGGACGATTACCAACTCTATTAAGTATTTTACAAAATAGAACAACGAATGAAATAAAGTTAAGAATGGCCCGAGGAAAATTTAAATGAGTTCAGCAAGTATTGAAATGCAAACAGCATTAGTTAGAATGATGATCACTGATCCTCATCTTTATCCTAGAGTTAGTAACATCTTAGATGCCAAAAACTTTCACAAGAACTTACAGCCAGTGGTCACAATGATTAAAGATCATGCTGAAAAGTATAATGTTATGCCAGATAGTGTTCAGATTTTGGCGACAACTGGTCAGACTATTGATCCTATCGAGGGTCTACGAGAGTCAGATTCTATATGGTTCTTGGATGAGTTTGAGCGTTTTACTAAAAGACAGGAGCTTGAAAGAGCGATTCTTAAAGCTGCCGACTTATTAGAAAAAGGAAACTATGACCCAGTTGAAAAGCTAATCAAGGATGCAGTTCAGATTAGTTTACAAAAAGACTTGGGCACTGAATACTTTGCTAATCCTCGTGCTCGACTAGAAGCTATCAAGAATAGTAACGGACAGATTAGCACTGGTTGGCCGTCAGTTGATAATAAGTTATATGGTGGGTTTAATCGTGGAGAGTTACAGATTTTTGCTGGTGGATCAGGATCAGGAAAGTCGCTATTCATGCAAAATCTATCTGTAAATTGGGCTCAGGCTAATCTAAATGGCGTATATATTACCTTAGAACTCAGTGAGGAACTTTGTAGTTGGCGTATAGACAGTATGATGTCGGGAGTATCCATGAAAAATACTTTTAAGGATCTTGATGATGTAGATCTAAAGGTAAGAATGATCGGCAAACGAAGTGGAGCATTTTGGGTCAAGTATTTGCCTGCTCAGAGTACTGTTAATGATATTCGTGCCTATATCAAAAATCTCCAGATAGAATCAGGAAAGAAGATTGACTTTTTGTGTATTGACTATCTTGACTTGTTAATGCCTGTGAGTGCCAAAGTAAGTCCAAGCGATCTCTTTATCAAAGACAAGTATGTTAGTGAAGAGATCAGAAATCTTGCTAAAGAACTCAAAGTTCTTTTGGTCACTGCTAGTCAGTTAAATCGTAACGCCGTTGAAGAAGTTGAGTTTGATCACAGTCATATCTCTGGTGGTATCAGTAAAATCAATACTGCTGATAACGTATTTGGTATATTTACTAGTCGTGCTATGAGAGAGCGTGGTCAGTATCAGATTCAGTTTTTGAAAACTCGTAATAGCAGCGGAGTTGGTCAAAAGATTGATCTGAGTTTTGATCGTGAAACTTTAAGAATCTTTGATAATGGCGATGATCACGATAATAACTCTGCCGCTGAAACTTCTGGTAGTTCAATTCTAGACAAGATTAGAACAAAGAGCACAGTTACAACACCATCAATTGAAATACGATCAACTGAAAGCTCTGAGCAAACACCTAAAATTGCTGCTAATATTCAAAGTAATGCTCTTAAATCAATGATTGCCAGCATAAAGAAGCAATAGCAGATAAATACTATATCATGGAACGAAAAACTAGAAGTTTATTAGAAGAACTTGAGGCTCTTGGCGACAAGAGAGATCTCAAGCATGTTTTAGAAAATCGCGCTAATAATGTGATTTCTAGTGCTATCAATCTTATTGAACTTATCAATAAGAATTTTGATAGTGAACGAGCGGCCGTTCTTGAGCGTAAGCTTCTTATGGCAATCAAGCACAAAGATAATACAAGATTTAATAAGAGTCTGAAACGGAATAACGATGAAAGCTAAAGAAATTATCAAGGAATATGCTCCATCAATGACCACTCCTGATTTTAAGAGTGCCACTACTCGTTGGTTGGCTAATAAGATGGCTGGAGTTCCCGCCGATACCAAAACCACCACTTCTGAATTCAATCAGATTATTCAAGCAAATGATCAGCAACAGAGTTCTTTTGTCAAACAATACGATTCTCGTCATCTAGAAAGATTTGCCACGAATATGCTTAAGCATATTAGATCAAATCCTCATCTATTTCAAAAGATTATATCTGCTGCTTCTAAATAGTAGAATAGATTTTTTGGAAGGAATGATAAATAAGTATAGAGCTTTAAGCTCACAACTTAAGGAGATTTAAAATGGCAGGTTTTACAAGAAGCAATGGTGATTTACGACCAGTAGCAGTAATGGACGCAGGCGTTACATCAGGTGGCGCAGGTTTTAACAATGGTGCAGACACAGTGGTTGATGGTGCTACTGTTCAGCCACAGGGCCCAGCACTAGCATTTTTCACATATAGCGCTCCAGGCGAACTAAACGCTGCTGGCGCAGTTAAGGCAATGCAAACAATCGCTCAGCTCGCTACAGTTCATATCTATAAAGTAGATATCACAAATGCAGCTATGGCAGTTGCTATCTACCCAGTAGGAGCATGGACAACAGCAACACTCAAGACAGCTCTTGATGCTGCTACAGGCTATACATCAGCATCAACAAGTGTTGACGCCGAAGCAATGTTCTAAACTTAAAGTTTAGTTCTTGATGTAAGCATGGCCCTAGATTTATTCTAGGGCTTTTTCTTTTCTAGTAAATACTCTTACTATGAGAATACGATGTATAACGCTATGGGATATTACACGAACAAATATAAATGCTCGTCGTCATCACATCGTTGATGACTCTGATCTCATGAAAAAAGCACGACAGCATTCAAACTATGAAACGATTATTCAGTGTATAGGTATAAGAGCACAACCTGAAAACATTACTGAGCCTGTTCAAATTCAATTATCTAATCATACAGCATGGTCTTTTAATTTCACCGTTGATCGAGGTGATGTCTATAGCAATGGATCTAATCAATTGTCAGCGTTATTAGAGGATTGTAATAATGTACCCATGATTTCGGGACTCGATGAAACTGCCACGCTGTCAAATGTATTGGATAGTGGTTCAGAGGGCAATATTTTCTTTGAGATAGTTGATGAATAAGCAAGAAAAAATAGAACAGTTTGTGCTAAAGCGACTAGATGAGATTGCTAGAACTCTTATTATTGAATACGATACCAATAGATATAGATTGTTTGATAGATACACTATTGTCAAAAATTCAGATAACACTGCCAGAGTTTATTACAATAACGATAAAGAGATACTATTCAGAGATCTCAAGATAGCAGTTAGTTGGGTGATCTTTCACAATAAGACAAAGATGCAAGAAGCAGAGCGTATTGCTCAGATTGATTCATTCTTAGTCAGCATTCAGTTCATGAAGAATTTGTATAAACGTAGAAAACGTTCTAAGAAGTTAGAAGATTATCTGCTATTTGACACCAAGCTTCAGAGAGTGTCCGATCAAGAAACTAAGTTTCTACTTGAAATGACTAAATACATAAACATGGCATATACAAGCCAAATCAGAGGATTTGAAAATGAAACTAAACGATCTCAGAGAAAGTAAAGTAAAAAAGACAGCAACTCGTGCTTTAAAAGAGAATTTCAATTACGATCTTAAATTAGATCGTTTAAATTTTGGCACCACTCGTCAAATGCTATCACAAGTTCGTGGTTTGCTAAAAGAGTATCGTCAATCAAGCAATACATTTCATTCTAGTCATCGTAGTCCTGGCTATCTCAAGTTAGTTATGATGGAACAGGCTCTAAGCGATCATTATCGTGATCTATATGTAGAGCGACAGGTTGTTCTAGAAAATGAAGAGGTAGAGAAGTCACAGGTTATTCTTGCTGCTCAAGATATGGTTGACACCGTACAAAAGATGATTGAGCAGGTTAGTAAAATGAATGCCGAAGAACTTCCAGCAGTTGTTACTGGTGTTGAGAATGAGATCGGTGCTAATGAAGGTGAGCAGTTTATGAGTTCATCAAGTGCTGCTCTTACAGAGCTATTAGCGAATTTAGCTAAAGCCAAGGGTGCTTTATCACAGGCATTAAGTATTGTTACTGGTCAAGGCGGCGGAGCATCAGCAGACATGGGAGCAGAAGCTCCTGAAACAGACATGGGCATAGAATCTCCTCCAGAAGCAGACCTGGGCATAGAATCTCCTCCAGAAGCAGACCTGGGAGCAGAAGAACCTGAAGAAGAACCCGAAGAAATGGGTGGAGCAGGAAGAGAGTTACGATAATGTTTCTAAGAGAGTTCACTGATAATTCTTTGGCAGTACGACTAAGCAGTGTAGTCAGACAACTCAAAGCTCGTCGTGATGACACTGCTGCCAAAGAGCCAATGAGTGTTAGAAGTTTCATTAATCATCTTAGAGATAACGATCTTTATGTTACAAAAGAAGATCTGATTGACATGATTAAAAACCCTCCTCTAAAGAATATCATTCATAACATTAAAGGTGACACGGTTCTATTCAAGGGCGATTCAAGCACTGATGCTGATCAGCCCTCTGATGATACTGAGGATACGCTTGACACAATGAGTCGTCGTGCTGCTGGATTATGATTACACTGACTGAGCAAGCAGCATTAAAGATAACTGAGTTACTTCACAAACGAGGACGAGGTCTAGGCATAAACGTAGGTGTCAAGACTACAGGCTGTAGTGGTCTTGCTTATGTTTTAGAATTCATGGATCGTTTTGATACTGGTTATCGTATTCATGAGAGCAATGGTATTAAAGTATTTTGTGATATCAAGAACGAATGCTATCTTCAAGGTTTAGTTATTGATTGGGAACGTCAAGAAATCAACGAAGGATTCAAGTTTGTAAATCCCAACGAACGTGATCGTTGTGGGTGTGGGAAATCTTTCACGATCTAGTTATCCAAATTATTTGATTTTTCATAATATTCTGTATATAATATAGTTATGTACATTCCTAAATTCAACTATCAACCTATATCAAGACAAACTGTAGAGGGTCGTCGTCTTTATGCCACCCCTGACGGTAGAAAGATCCCATCAGTCACCACTATTTTAGACAAGACCAAGCCACATGAAAAGATTAAGGCGTTAAACGAATGGAGAAAGCGAGTAGGTTACGAACGGGCACAGCAGATAACCACTGAAAGTGCTAATCGTGGAACAGGCATGCACTCTTATCTTGAGCGTTGTATTCGTGATGGTCAAATGCCCGATCTACCAGGGAATAAATTTAATCATAACAGTTGGCATATGGCTCAGACGATTAAAAATCAAGGGTTGATTAACTGTCAAGAGTTTTGGGGTATAGAAGTACCGCTATACTATCCTGAAATCTATGCTGGAACATCTGATTGTGTTGGAGTTCATAATGATCAAGAAAGCATTATCGACTTTAAGCAAACCAACAAACCAAAGAAAAAAGAATGGATCGACGACTATTTCCTTCAGTTATGTGCTTACGCGGTGGCTCATAATAAACTTCATAACACCGATATAAATCGTGGCGTTATTATGATGTGTATTGCTCCCTTAGAGAATAACGTACCGGTATATCAAGAGTTTATCTTAGAGGGTCAAGATTGGAAACATTATGAAAATCTTTGGTGGGATCGAGTAGAGGAATACTACACAAAGTTTCAGTAGTACAAGTGATAAATAGTGTATTACATGTGAAAATACACTATGGCCATCGTACAAATCTCAAGAATTCAGATTAGAAGCGGCAATCTAGCAGATCTGCCACAATTAGCTCCCGGCGAATTAGGATGGGCTGATGATCATCGTCGATTGTTTATTGGCAATGATTCAAACAGACCCGATGATCCTGCTATCAATAACACTGAGATACTGACAAAATATAGTCCCATTGAAGTATCAGGTAATCTTGTAATTGCTGATGTATCTAATTTACAGATCGGTCCTATTGATGCTTCGTTAAACGGTTGGTTTTTACAGTCTAATGGTAACGGTGGTGTCACTTGGGCGAATATTCAAGGGTTAGTACTTGATCCCTCTGCAACTGTTCAGGGATCATCAGGACAAGTTCAATTTAATAATGGAAGTGGGTTGGGAGCAAGTCCCAATCTATCATGGAATAACACTACATCTACTCTGAGTGTTTATAACACTGAGATTGTTGGTAATGCTAATGTTGATGGGAATCTCAGAGCGAGCACGGCTAATATAACGATTGCTCTTAGTGCTAGCAGTGCTGTTTTTAGTAATGTTGTAGAAGTTAAAATGGATAATCCCGCTGATGATGCTGTTATCATCACAAGCAAGTTATCGGGCAACGGGGCAGCACAAACTGATTATCCAACAACGATTTATGCTAATGGTACTGTTAATGCTAACACTGTGTTATCAAATACCACAACAAGCGAGTATATCTTTTCGAATCAAGTAGCGTATGTTACCGTGTTAGAAGTTAGTGCTAATACAGGTAGCACTAATATTGATGAGCGAGAGATTACAAACGATGTTCTATTCAGAATAGGGAATGTCACTGAGCCCACGCTTCAAGCAACTGGTGATTCACTGACGTTTTATGATACAGCAAATGCTCTGAGTCTTGAAATATCAAGAACTGGCAGCATAACCGGCACAAATACTAGTACAGTGTTTGATTATGCTGGTAACATTCAAGCAAATAATCTCTCCATTGCTAATGCAGCAAGCATAGGTGATAGTATTACTATTGCCAACAGTGCTAGTATTTCAAATAATTTAACGGTAACTAATCTTGTCACTGCTCTGAGCAATGTTGATATTCAAGACAGTGTTACTATTGCTAACGATGCTCAAGTTGGTAATTCGCTTACAAGTAATACCCTTGTTGTCAATCAACTTATAACTACAACTGATCTTGAAATTACAGGCAACATTGATGGAGCGTTGTTACCGCTACAACATAATGCTCAGAGTATAGGATCTGCAACACAGAGTTGGTCAGATTTATATATTAACAATAACGTTTATTTTAACGAATATACATTCTCATCTGATAATACAAATCTTGTTATTACTCGTGGCGTTGATCCCGCTAACGTAATCATAGGTGATCTTGTTGCTAATACAACATCATTGGGCACAACAGCAATTACTGATGATTTAACTGTTGCTAAAAATGTAACCATAGCAAATAATTTAACGGTAGATAATACAGTTACTGTTAGCAATAATCTTGTTGTTACAAATGATGTTACTGCTGCTTATTTTATCGGAGATGGCAGTAATTTATCAATGATCACGGCTGCTAATGTTGTGGGTACAGTTGATCGTGCTGACTTGGCTGACTATGCTGGAAATATAACTATCGGTGCTCAGCCGAATATCACTTCAGTTGGTACTTTGACTGGGCTTGATGTTGCAGGAGACATGACGTTATCGGGAACATTAACAGGAGTCAGTGATATTGTCGCTGATCAAGTTACTATTCAAACAGATTTAGCAGTACAAAACTCGGTCACTGTTACAAATGATGTTACTGCTGCTTATTTTAGTGGAGACGGCAGTAACTTATCAAGCATTACGGCTGCTAATGTTGTGGGCATAGTTACTGCTGCATCAGTGGCTAACACTGTTAATGATAGCAGTCAGCCTAATATTACTAGCGTAGGACGCTTAACAAGTCTAGAAATTGGCACAACAACTGCTAATCTTACAATTGATGGTGACGGCGTACTTATAGCAAACAAGATAACTGCTGACTTGATTACTGGTACGTTGACTACTAATAATCAGCCCAATATTACTCAAGTTGGACAACTTCTAGATCTGAGTGTTGGATATACTGATGCAAATACTGGAACAATTTATGCTGTAACTTTTGATGATGGTGGCATAGTAACAACTCATGATACTCTGATTGCTGGCAATTTAACAGTTCAGGGTCTAGGGGGTATTGAGGGACAGATTGGCGCTAACTCTAACTCACAGCCCAACATTCATGAGATTGGCAGATTATCTACGCTTGAAGTAGGATATACAGCAGCAAACGGCACGCTTTATCTTACTGCTATTTCAAGTGGTAACATTGATACAACTGATTCAGTAACAGCAGCAAACGTGATAGCAAATTCAGTTAGTGCTAACTCAGTTACCGTTAATACTGACTTAACAGTTACTGCCAATGCTTATGTTGGCGAACAGATATTCGCTAATGTTATTAGTGCTAATGTACTATGGGGCACACTTGCTCAAGCATCACAGCCCAACATCACAGAAACTGGCAATCTAGATTCACTGAATGTTACAGGTAATTTACTAGCTAACGATATTGTTTCTAATTCTAATGTTACTGCTCAGTTATTCACGGGCACTCTAACAACTGCATCACAGCCTAATATTACTGAAATCGGAACATTAACTTCATTAACAGTCGCCACTGATATTACTGCTCAAGATATCACTATTGCTAATACTGTTAGTGCTAGTAATTTAGTAGGAACGCTGAGAACTAGTAATCAATCTAGCATAACTAGAGTTGGTAATCTTATTGGTTTAACACTTGTTGGTACGCTAAATCTTAATAACAATCACGTTACTAACGTAGATACTATAACTGCTCAGTATTTTGGGGGCGATGGCAGTAACTTATCAAACATAGTCTCTGCTAATATTGTGGGCACGGTTGCTCGTGCTAACTTGGCTGACTATGCTGGAAATATAACTATCAGTGCTCAGCCTAATATTACATCAGTTGGCAATCTTACTCATGCTAATGTCTTTGGTAATCTGCTAATCAAAACTAGTGCTAGCGGAACTGATTCTGTTCAGATTAGTAATGGAGCAATCAGTTTAACGAACGATATTACAGGCAACGGAGCTAATTTTACAGAAGATGTTCGTGCTAATCGTTTTTATGGAAATGGCAGAACATTATCAAGTTTAAGTGCTGGTAATATTGATATTGGAACGCTTGATCGTCAGCGTTTAACAGGTGAGTACGATATTGATATATCAGGTACTAGTAATTTTGCTCGTCAAGTAACAGAAAGCAATCAGTCTAACATTACAACGGTCGGAACTCTAACATCACTAACAGTAGCGGGCACAACTAACAGTGGTTTATTCTCGGGCGATGGTGGATCATTATCAAATATTAGAGCGGCTAATATTGTGGGTATAGTTGATCATGCTAACTTCGCTGATAATGCTAACTTGGCTAATAGAGTTACGCTAAGCTATCAACCTAATATTACTCGTCTTGGCACACTAGTTGAACTTAATGTTCTAGGCAATACACTAACAGATTATATCACAGTTAATAATGATGTTATCACCAATGTCGTTGCTGCTAATTACGTTGATGGCTTGATTAGAACTTCAAATCAAACTGAGATAACTCAGTTGGGTAATCTTGTTGTTCTGGATGTTACAGGAACAGTAACAGCGAACGTTGTAATCAGTAACTTGTTTATTGGCAACGCTGAGCAACTGTATAGTATTCCCGGCGCTAATATTACGGGCGCTGTGCCTTTAAGTAATCTTGCTGAGTATGTTACAGAAAGTAATCAAGCCAACATTAGAAATCTAGGAGTGCTAGATCAAGTTCGTTCTAACGGAAATATCACTACATATAATGGTATCTATAACGGAGATGCTGGCGGTCTGTCTAATATTAGAGCAGCAAACATTGTAGGAGTCATGAACAACGCCAGTGTTATGAATGCTGAACAAAGTAATAGAGCAAACATAGCACTTCAAGTCGCTGGAGCAAATGTAGTAGGAACAGTCAGTGAAGCAATAACGAGCAGATGGGTCAGTGAAAATGCTCAGCCTAATATCACTGTTCTTGGAACATTACAGGAACTAGATATCTCTGGCAGTCTTGTTGGAAACACTGCTAATTTTGAACACGTTATTTCTAATACACTTTATGCTAGACTAACTCGTCCTGATCAGCCTGAGATTACAAGCGTGGGTACGTTAGATAACTTAACAGTTAGTGGCACAGTACTTGCTAGCACGTTTTCTGGAAATGGTTCAGGACTCACAGGCATATTGGGCACTGCTGTTATAGGAACTGTAGAAAATGCCACTTACTCTGAAGTAGCCAACATTGCTGTTGAAGTTAGTAACGGATTTCAGCCCAATATTACTACTGTTGGTAATCTTTACTATCTTCATGTTACTGGTAACTTAGAAGCAAATACTCTAAGCGGTAACGGAGCTGGGTTAAGAAACATAACTGGAGCAAATATTACAGGTATAGTAGCAAATGCTAACTATAGTGCTTATGCTGGAACAGTATTTGCTAATGGTGTTATAGGTAATATACCACTAAGTCTTTCTGCTTATACGGTTATCAGTTCAGATCAACCAAATATTACATCAGTTGGTAATTTAATATCGTTGGCAGTTGATGGAGAAATCACTGCTAACACTATTAACGCTGTTATAACTCATGCTATTCAGCCAAACATTACTAGACTGGGTAATCTATCTCAGCTTAAAGTCATTGGAGAAGCTAATCTTGGTGACATTGATAATATCAAGATCAGTGGAGGTAATCCTAATAACATTATTACAACTGATGGGTTTGGCAATCTAAGTTGGACCAGTGCTGGTAGTGGTACAGTAACTAGAGTGAATTTGATCGCTGGAAACGGAATATCAATTTCTGGCAGCCCAATCGTAACAAATGGTAATATCACTGTTACTAATTCTGGTGTTACCCATATTGAAGCTGGATCAGGAATAACAATCAATCAAAGCACAGGCAATGTTGTTATTTCTGCTGATGCTATCTATACTCCACCAGCTGGATCAAGTGGTGCTGTTCAGTATCATGACGTAGCTAATTATGAGTTTTCTGGTGATCCATTGTTTACCTATGATCCCAGCGCTAAGATGCTAACTGTTCCAAATATTAGCACTACTGGAACCGCTTATTTGTCAAGTGCAGTGATAGGTACAGGAATTATAGCCAGTGGTGCTGATACTATAACAATCTTAGACGATGCCCCACTTGGACTACAAGCGCTTGATATCAGTCAGACTAATCAATGGATCTTTTTACAAGAAACCACTACTGATTTCATTATAAAATTTGTTAATATTCTTGGAGTAGCAACCACTGGGCGTAGCGTAACTTACACAGTTATCGTCAAGAATAATTCGTTTAATGGTTATATCTGTACGGGAATCATGATGGATAATACTAGTATTCCAACCATTAATTGGCTACAAGGAACACCCTATCCTGTAACCAATGGCTATGATATCTATACGTTTACAGTTATTAAAACTGCTAATGGATATATAGCATTTGGTCAAAGAGCTTCTACTCAATAATGGCAACACGTTTAAATAGTCATGGCCTAGATAATATCTATCCACTAGAACGAGGTCCAAATAGAACACTGTTTACCTGGGATAGATCATTTCTGCTTAATGATATTGTTGCCACTGATAGTATTATCGTTGCTACCGGAGGAGAACAAAGTTCTCTTAATGCAAGTCTGATTTCTGGCGTTATTATTACAAGCAGAAACGGTCATTCATGGAAAAAGCATCTCATACCACAATCATATTATGGAGCCGGAAGTTCAGGAATAGCAACTGATGGTCAGGGAAATTGGGTAGTTGTAGCATGGGATGGATATTTGGGTCCCACATCAACTGGCATATATTATAGCAAAGATAATGCCGTAACCTGGAGAGCGGCTCAGACCGATGTTCCTCAGAATCGAGTGTTTCGAGGCGTGGTCTACGATTCTGTATTTGATAAATATATCGCCTATGGTAGTAGTGGAATCATGTATGTCAGTGATCGAGTTGATACTTGGAAAACAGCAACACGAGTGGCAATGCCAACAACAATGATTGTGAGTCCAGGTGTTACATGGAAAGGGCTCGCTGTTGGAGCAGTGCCTTTATCATTACAACGAATAGCAATGGTGGTTGGTGTAGACGTGAATGGAGCAACAACGGGAACAGTAGGTGGCGGTATTGTTATGAAGTCAACCGATTTGATAAATTGGACTGAAGTAACTATTCCCTCGATTACTATTAATGGCATATTATATTCTAGTGATAACATTGGATGGTCTACTATCGCTCATAATGGTATGTTCTTTCATGGTCGTAGTCCCACTAATCAGGGATTTGTCACACAAAATACAAACTCTATTTCCTATCTTCCAGCAATGTCAACTGCTGATTCTTCTCCAATTAACAGAGTGTATTGGGACTCAGCCAATCATAAATGGTTATCAGTTGGAAATTATCAGAATGTTCAAGTTAACCCTAATAATAACCCGGGCACAGGAACATGGCAAACAGTTGACGGATATCGTGAATTAACTAAATGGGAACTAAATCTTTACGGATCAACATATTTTAAGAGTAGCAATTACTCTTGTGGATCAATCAAGATTGGTGATAAAACTCGTGGTGCCATTTTAGTATGGAAATGACTAAATACAATGAACTAATAAGAAACTATGGCCATAACTACTAAGTCAGAAACAGTTTTAGAAACTGCCGGAATAACATCAGGCGATGTTGCTTCTCGTCTTGAGGGTAACATTGGGAACAATCTTGTAATCTTAAACACTGATAAAGACATTAGCATTAGCTCTTATCAGCAAACAACAGAGCAACGATATTATATTACAGAAGTTAGTAGCAAGTCCAGTGGTGTTATTGATGGAGAACTACAGTTTAAGAGCGGTGATTTAAACGGAGCCGACAGTCGTCTTCGTTGGGACAAGGACACTGGTACATTCATCATTGATGGCACGATATGGGCAGAAAATCTTAATGTTACAAACTTCAATCTTGCTAACTTTAGCCCAAATAGCATATCATTAGATATTGGTAGTTTTTATCTACAGGGCGGGAATGCTGGTGAATATCTAAGAACAGATGGCAGCGGACATTTAAGTTGGCAACCATTGGTTCTTGCTCCGGCTGGTGCTAACTATGATATTCAGTTTAACTATGACGGTCGTTTATCCAGCGATTCTGGTGTTTTCGTCTATGATCCTGTTATTGGACGAATGAGCGTACCTAACATTGCTATCAGCGGAACAGTACTTGGCAATCTTAGACCCGAAAGTTGCAATACATTTAATCTAGGTTCAGCAGGTCGTCGTTGGAATACGTTATGGACTGGTAACTATATTCATATGGGTGCTAGTAATATTGAGGTAAAGAGTACTACTGGCAACAAGACCAATGATGATGTTCATTTTCTTATCAATGACGCTGAGGTATTTCACTTAGTATCAGGTCCCAACAGTGCTATTTACGAGTATCCCGAGTTTAACAGCACCATTTATCTAAAAGATGAAAGTGATCCATCACTTTCATTGCCCGTCACAGTTAATAATCAGAATACTTATATCACCAATGCTTATCTATCAACTCAGGCGTATGCTGATGAGATAATGATTGAGAATGTATTCATTAATGCTAACACTATTACAACTCGTGCTGGAGAAGCAAATCTAACATTAACTGTTAGTGAAAACGGCACGATCAGAATGGGTAGCAACATTGCTTTGTTTAACCCTGATTCCCCTAATACTAAGTACAGTGTTAATTTAGTCAATTCTTTTAATACTGATCTTGGCACGGTTTCTAATTTGCACATTAGCGGAGGTGGTAATAGACAAGTTCTTAAAACTGATGGCGCAGGTAACTTGTATTGGGCAAACACAGCAGCAGGAGCAAACACTCATATTCAGTTTAGTGAACAGGGCAATCTACAAGGAAGCCCAGCACTAACATTTGATTATGTCAATAATGTAGTGACATTGACTGGTGATTTTGTTACAGAAACAGCAATCGGCGATGTAATTACAAGCAATAACTTTCAGTTGGGTAACAGTACTCAGATTCTAAGCAGAAGCCAATGGCTTGATGCTACGACCATAAGTTCAGCAGCAAATCAAGTTCTTTATGAAATCGATTCGTCATTAGTAACCAGTGTTGATTTTCATGTCACGGCAACAGAAGGAACAAATGCCAGACAGATAAGCAAGTTACTTGCTATCAACTTTGATACTCAAACTAACTATCAAGAATATGGAGAGACTCATGTTGGATACAAGATTGGTGAATTAAGCATTGATCAAAGTGCTGGCAATGTTAGATTGTTAGTCAGCCCAAACGTAAGTTATTTAGTTAGATACAATCTTATAATGACGATATACTATTAGGAGAAATAAGAAATGGCACTTAAGGCATTTAATGTCACCGGCGGTTTATCAGTAGCAGATATTACAGCGAATGTAATTGAATCTAATGCTGATATTACCGTTCAACAGATTACCGCTAATGGTAATGTACTGTTTACTGGGGCGAACATCACACTAGGAACTGCTGGTGATACTTCGAACGCAGCAAATAATCCCAATGCTACCGTTAGAATGCTTGGAGGCAATGCTGGTAGTTATCTTACAACAGATGGTAACGGCTACGTTTATTGGGCGCTTGCTGCAACTGATAGAATTAGCAACGGAGCAAGTCAGGTTGCTATACCAGTTGCAGATGGTAACATCAATTTTATTGCTAATGGTAATACGATTGCCAATGTTACTCAAGTTGGTCTAAATGTAATCAGAACGCTTGCTGTTACTAGCAATGCTAATTTTGCAGTTTTTGGTGGTCATGTTCTTCTTGCTAATGCCAATACTATTGATCTAGGTAATATCAATCATGTTTATGCTAATGGAGTAACACCAGCAAACGCTAATGCTAGTGCCGGCATGGCGATTACTCGTGTAGGCTCTAATGGTGCTACTGCATGGGCTTTCCCAAAGATCATCACAGAGGATGGCGAAGCTGTCAATAGTCAGAGTTATGTTAATTTCGCTAATGGTAATATAGTTTTTGCATATGCTGCTAATACTGCTGCTGAAATAAGCAACAACCAAGTTCATATTTTCACGGAAGCAACCATCGACGGAAACTTATTTGTTGAGGGTAGTAACTTATTTGTTGGTAATGGTAATGTTAATGCTAACGGTTATGTTAGTGGCGATATCTTACTTGGCAAGACAGTTGGTAATTTAAGCAACGCTGAACGAATTGTATTTGATGCTGGTAACATGAAGTTTGAAATGGCAAATGCTGTTGTTGCTTACTTTGATACAGCAAACTTTCATGTTGTTGGTAACGCTATCATTGATGATCTGGCAATTGCTGCAGCATTTCAGGGTGCTAATATTCACAATGGCACAACTGAAATCGCTCTTGCTGATAGTGCTAATATCACCATCACGGTTAATAGTAATGTCATAGCAACTGCTAACACTACTACATTAACGGTTGGATCAAGCGCCAATACCAAAGAGTTAATAGTTCATGGTAACTTTACTGTTAGTGATCCCAACGGAATTGTTAATCTCAGTAATACAGCAAATATATCTCTTGGTAATGTAGCCAATCTTCACATTGCCGGTGGTTCTAACGGACAGGTACTGGCTTCTAATGGTAACGGAAATGTCTATTGGCGTACTATTGTTAGCAGTGCATTGATCAATGCTTCAAGTGATGTTAGTGTATATGAAGATGCCAATGTTGAATTTACCATCAACGGTAATGCTAATGTATTCACGATAAGTGAAGCATTATTAACCACTAGTGCTAATTTGTTTGTTACTGGTTGGGCAAACGCTAACTTATTGGAAGTCAGAACAAATGCCGCTATAGCGGGATTGACCACTACAGGTAACTTACACAGTTTAGATATTGTACAAGCTGATGGCAATATTGATGGTCTATCAGAACTTAATCTAGTGGGCAATGCTAATATTCAATCTAACGCCAATGTAGATATGAATATATTTGCTAATGGCAATATTACTGCTAACGGTAACTTCTTACAGGGCACTACTGCGGTATTTACCCCTCTTATCAAGGGTCTAGCTACCTCGGCTGAAGGCGATGACAACAATACATCAATCGCTCTTAATAATTCTAATATTCTTATTGGTGTTAATAACCAAGGGTCTATTATTAACATTTTCAGTAACGGAACACATGCTACAACCACAGTTTCTGATGATTTAGTTGTCGGTGGTAACCTAGCAGTTAATGGTAACATCACCTATATTAACGTAGAAACTATCGCTCTTGAAGATCCCTTGATTATAGTTGGTGGTGGAGCAAACGGAGCAAATCTTACTTCAGTTGATATCAGAGATCGCGGACATATATTTCATACATGGGACCCTAACGCTGCTACTGATGTCTTTAAGTTTGCTGGTTGGGATACAAGTGCTGAAGAATTTAAGTTTGGTAACAACGTAACTGAAAGTAACAACATTGTTACCTTTACTGAATTAGCTAATGTTCGTGCTGCATGGTTTCATGGTAATGTAAGCGGTCCTCTTGCTAATGGTACCAGCAATGTTGCTATCCCTGTTGCTAATGGTAATGTAGTTTTTGGAATCAACAGCGTACCAAATGTATTCACAGTAAATGAAACTAACAGCGTAATGCTTAGCGATTTCTATGCTAACGCTAACGTAAATGCTGGAAACGTAACAGTTCGTGGTGTAATCAATCTTGGCGTATCAAAGATTGGATGGGGCAATGTCATTACAACATCAACTGCTGTTCAAAACGTTGCGGTTATTGCTGCTAATACCGGTGAGGCTATTGAGTTATTTGTATCTAGTAGAACTGTAACTGGACGTTATAGCACAAGTACGCTGCTTGGTATCAATGATGGTACTTCTGCTGATTATGCTACCTATGGTACTGTAACTATGGGGGCTGGAACAACTGGTGCCTTAGATCTTGTTTATGATACGGGGAATTATACACTGCAAGTAACTCCACAATCAAGCACAAGTACTACTTGGGAAGTTCAATGGCGACTAGTATAAGATGAGATAAATATTAGCGTTAGATAGTCTAACGCTAATCCCTAGGGGATAGTGAACCGGGAGACATAATGGGACAGAAAAACTTTGTAGTAAAGAATGGTGTTACCACTGGTAATATCACATTAGACGGTGTAAACAGTTACGTTACAATCACCGACAGCTCAACCAATGTGTGGGCAAATTTATCAATCGATGGTCAAAATGCCAATATACGAGTAAGCAATGCTACTGCTGGGTTTAACTATCAGTTTGACAATCAAGGAAACACAAACTTTAATATTACCGGCACTCATTACGGTAATAGTGCCACGCTAGTATATAACGCTGAAACTACCACGCTTGTTAAAGGTGAAGTTGTAAAGATTTCAGGGGCACAGGGAAATAAAGTCAGTGTTATTCGAGCTAACGCGGCTACTGAGGCTGCTAGTAGTCAAACTATCGGTGTTATCATGAGCAATATTGCTAGCTTTGGCGATGGATACATGATTACAGATGGTGCTCTAGAGCAACTCAACACCTCGGCTTATACTGAAGGCGCAACGATTTATCTGTCTGATGTAGCGGGACAGTTTACTACAACAAAACCTCAAGCTCCTAATAATTTAGTTGTCATTGGTTGGGTTAAAAGATCTCATGCCACAGTAGGTAGCATTTATATTAAAGTAGATAATGGATGGGAAATTGACGAACTACATGATGTTAAGATAACTTCTGTCGCCAATGGACAAATTCTTTCTTATGATAGTGCTAATAGTGTTTGGGTTAATGTTCCTTCAGTAGCAGGTACTAACACTCAGGTGCAGTTTAATGATGCTGGTAATGTTGCAGGCAATGCCAATCTTACGTTTAATAAATCAACAGCAACTCTGACCACTGTAAGTTATGTAGGAACTAACGGTCAACTAAGTGATTTTCTTACCGCTCCCAACATCAACAATGGTACTACAGCGATTCTAATCGACAGTGATGCTAATATTCGTTTAAGAATAGCGAATACAGCAAATGTAGTTCAATTTAGTAATACTCAGGTAAATGCTAGCACACTACAGGTATTAGCCAATAGTGTTACTACACCCAATGTCAATAATGGCAATACAAGAATGCTTATTGACAGTAATGCCAATCTAACATTTACGATTGCTGGTAATGCTAACTTAGTTACAATGACTTCCACTCAGGTTCTTGCTAATACCATGGATGTTGTTTCCAATATTATTGCTGCCAGTCATCAAGGAAACAGTTTAATTGTAGTTCAAAATGCTGGAAATGTAACAATCAACAAGGGACAACCAGTATATGTTAGTGGCAGTGCTGGTGGATCTTCGCTGCAAGTTAAATTAGCAAATAGCGCTTTATCAGATGTTGTCAAGGTCATTGGTGTAGCACAGCAAACGCTTGCTGCTAATGGTTATGGATATGTAGTAACCGAGGGTCTTGTAGCAAACATTGATACCAGTGCTTTTGCTAATGGCGATATGCTTTATGTTTCTAATGTAGCAGGAACATATACTACAGGTGCTACATCAAATCCTGTTAGAGTTGGATGGGTTCAACGAGCCAATGCTACTACTGGTAGCATTTATGTTGGCGTTGATGCTAAATATACCTCAATTCCAGAACTTAGATTATCTTATACTCCAACTACCGATAGTTTAACAGGTGGAAATCTTTATTTTGGTAACACAACTGATATATCAACCTATGCTATCTTCAAGATATTTGCTGATGGTATTTTGATTAGCAATGCTGATTATACTCTTAGCAACTCAACAACTGCACTATTTACAACCACTCAGCCAATATTTGCTAATGAAACATGGACACTATTTTGTAGTTAAGGACTCACATGCCTGATAAATTTAGAATGATAGAATATCGTGGGTGGTTCTTTACTCACACTGACGCTGAAATGCTATCAATGAGAAGCATAATGGGTGCTAACTCGTTGGTATATACACATGATACAGGTAGATTATATCGCTATACGGGTGGAACTTCAAATACCTTGGCTGATTTTACAACTGTTGATGGCGTTCGTCATAATGTAAGATTTTTTCAAACACTAACTGCTTATGAAGTTGGTCGTCATGTAGTTCATAATGGTATTATCTATGAATGTATCACTGCTGTTCCTGACACTAATACCACAACACCTGATCAAGATGTCGCAAGTTGGAGTGCTCCCAGCGGAAACTACACTTTAGGAACCATTAAATCATACGCTCTTGGTGGATTAGGCAAACAGCGACGAGAGATCACATCATCCATTTCCGATACTACTAATTTTATATATCAGGTATATACAGTCTCTGCTAATAGTTCAGCAGCATGGGCAAACAATACTGTTAGTTTTTCGGGTGTTATCTATGGAAATCATATTCATGCTGGTGATAACAACATATATTGGTTTAATAATGGCACAGCGCCAGCAAACACAATCACTGCAAATAATCTCAGCACGCTGAGTAATACTTTGCCTATATGGATGGTTGACTCAGTTCCCAGTGGATTAACTGTGACTCTTAATAAAAAGCAGCGAGTAACGGTTGATATTACCACTGCTCAGTCAGGCTCTCATACTATACCAGCCGGTTCTACTGATATTGAAATGCTGCTTATTGGAGCAGGAGGTGGTGGATCATGGGGCAACTCAAGCGATAATGGTAACGGTCGTGGAGGCGGTGGTGGTGAGGGTGGACAGATAACCTATCAGAATATAGGAACTGCTTGGGCAGGACTAACCGTGAATTATACAGTAGGAGCAGGTGGTAATGGGGCAGTTAGAGCAGGCACAACACAGTCACAAAATGGACAAAACTCCTCGGTCACAGTGAATGGAACAGTGATTACTTCGGTTGGCGGAGATGCTGGTGGCACCACTGCTGGTAGCAACTGGGAAGGAG